>Ga0209323_10000873_pt1 | contig 19851 bp, 28 predicted proteins | sample Rifsed19ft2_FD_184014 | JGI IMG/M metagenome (GOLD analysis project Ga0209323, IMG submission 184014) | Soil microbial communities from Rifle, Colorado, USA - sediment 19ft 2 (version 2) | ecosystem: Environmental > Terrestrial > Deep subsurface > Rock core/Sediment | place: Rifle, Colorado...
AGCTGAAGACTTGGTTTATCTCCATGCAATCAATGCTAAGTTTAGGCAACTCTTTAAGAACCCTACAGAGGATTTCATTCGTTTCATTGCTGGTGACATCTATCCTCGCAGAATGACTCCTAATGCAATTGATAGGCTTAGACCCTTAGTGAAGCAATCCATGTCTTCTACATTGGTTTCAATGGTTTCTCAAGGTTTGACTCAAGAAATCACTAAAATTGAGGAACCTCAAGAGATTCATCAAGAAGATGTTCCCACGAAGTCAGAGCCTCTGATTGTTACCACTGAAGAAGAATTGAACGCTTACAATGAGATAGCCAAAGTCATCAAGAATGAATTTGGAGAATCATCACCTCTCGATTATAAAGATACTCAATCGTATTTTGTTGTCCATGCTGGTAAAGTCACTCGCTGGTTTTGCCGTTTACACTTCAGAAGCTACAGGTATTTGACCTTTAGGCTTTCATTAGAAAAGGCAAGAATGCTTACCAGTAAAGACGTAATTGAGCATCATGATGGGGCAAGGATTGACATTGCTGACATAAGTGAAATTGCTTCACTGTCAGAATTGCTTATCACTGCCTATCGTGATGTAGCTGGTGTTTGATATTCAGTTTTCAAGGTGCGTTTGAGGCACACAAACGCTGAAACTGGTATGATAGATTTAACCGTCCTTTTCAGGATTGGTTAATTGGTATGCTCTCTCTTTTTCTTTAGAAGAGGGTGCATTTTTTTTTCTATTCCGAAGTAAAGAATCACATCATATAACTCTTGCATTTTTACGATAATATCAGCACTTGGTATAACTTCACCCGATTCATATTTTTTAATTGTAATCAGGGAAATACCAAGAAATTCTGCTAATTCTGGCTGAGTCAAACCAATCTTTCCACTTTCAAGATCTCTATATTCTTCTCTAAGTTTTCTGAGTTCTTCAGGTAAAATTGGTACTCCCGTAGCCACTTTATCGTCACCTAAGTATATGAAATTTAGCGGTTCTGTTACTGTACCATTTTCAAACATTTAGTTTTGTAACCTCATAACTTTTAGTATATTTTAAATATAAAATATAGTCAACAATATTTGTTATTTTTATTGACATAATCTTTTTATTTTGGTATAGTTATAATATACCAATTAATCAAATCAAAAGGAGATTCCAAAATGAGAACTGAAATGCAAAGTTCAATCACCAAGTACCGAAGTACAGCTACCCATTGTGCATGTCCAGCTAGGACATACCACCCCAAAAATGCCTGCAAACATATGATTGAAGTCAGACATGAACAAACAGAAGCTCAACAAGAAAAATCGGACTGGCTCGCTTCCAAAGCTCAAAAGAATATTGAGCTTCTTTTTAACCTTGCACCAGAAAAAGACTTTGTTTACCCAAATAATGACCGCTTTCAAAATCAAGAATTACGTAAACAAATCATTGATCTACAAGATCAAGTCACGTTTCTCACTGAACAACTCAAAGAATACAAGGCTGAAAAGGAAGAACACGGTCGATTAGAGCTCCTGAGCTTATACAACTAGAAAGGAGACGCCCCTCTGAAAAGGGGGGCTTTAAAGATGAAAATAATTAAAATAGGAAATCACATCATTTACTGTAACCTTCAGTCATTGATTAAAATACTTTTGACATCAATACTAAGGAGCAATTTTGTGCATGATAAAATGACTTTCATCAAACATCTTCAACAGATCTATGAGTCACTTGAAACAGAAAGAGTACTTACTTATTTAGATGGTTTTTTGACGGGATTGAAAGATCCCATTCTTCAAAATGATACGGAAAGAACAAATGCTTGTGAAGAGATGTTCCAGATGGTGACAACTTCTTTCACTTCTTTTCACACTCTATCTTCAATAGAAAAAGAAATAGCTCAATTAATTGATATAGATTCTATTTACGAGCAAAAAAATTATAATAGTCTCCTTAAACAGATTATAAAACATGAATATCTTAATAATTCTTCTGTTTTGAGATCAAGTAGTTTAATTGTTCATTTCGTGAATTTCCATAAGAGACTCCGAAATTCTCTTAATCTGAGTAAGAAATATTTGATACCTGAGAAATTTGAAATGATCGATGAATCACAAACACTTACTTTACAAATTGAAATGGGATCGTCAACTCTGAGTTTTGACGAAATAGCTCACTTAATTATTGATCTATCCAAGCTGTTTGAAAACCTCATCGGTTATGCAGGGTTTCAAAATAACGTCAGTACAGATATTGTTATTATTGAATCAGGGAGCTATTTAGAGATTATTGTTCAAATTAATGAATTAGTTTCTTCAATTGATTGGGGAGCTTTTTTCCAAGCTATTTCTTTTGTTATTGGTACTCCTTGGGCTGCAACAGTAGCTTATTCTGATTGGAAGAATAAAAGACTCGATACGAAATTGAAACTGATCCAGCTTGAAAAATTAGAGGAAGAACGTTCTCAAAAAGAGAGTATAGAAAAAAGTGAAAATCTATTGGCATCTGCTGATAAACAAAATCCTTATTATCACAAACTTTTAAATTCGTTACCTCATTTACTTAAGGATTATGATTTTATCCCTCTCATTTCAAAAGCTGAATTTAAACAATTACTTGAAAAGGCTCAAGAGAAACAAATACAAGAAGCACCCTTAGCAAGGGTTGAATTAATCGAGTCACCTAAAGAATCGGAATCAACAGAAAGAGAAAAAAAGGAGGAGACAGAAAGTGACAGTGAATCTTGAGGAGTTAAAAAAAGAAATATCCTACAAGCTGAGGCAGGGACCCGGTGGTAAGCAATATGCATACATAGACGCTAGACAGGTTGCCGATTTATTAGACGAAGTAGTGGGTCCAAGTAACTGGAAAGATGAATTCCAATTAATAGGGGAAAACCTTTTCTGTGGACTCTCCATTAAGATAGATAATGAATGGGTAACAAAGTGGGATGTCGGGACTGAATCTAACATCGAAGAAGAGAAAGGGCAAGCAAGCGACGCATTTAAGCGTAGTGCGGTGAAATGGGGAGTGGGAAGGTTTCTCTACTCACTCGATACAAAGAACGGAAACGGACATTCACCAACTCTTAAACAGTCACCTGCCAAAGAGCATAACCCTAAGCCCGTTGCTGAGAGCAATGGCAAAGAATCTAATGAAGACAAGCTATGTTCCGATAAGCAACGCAAGATGATTTGGGCTTTAGTCTGTCAACGAGTGGGTAAAGAGAAAGCCAAAGGCTGGTTAAATGATTATTTAAGCATTAAGGAGTTACCTGCCAGAACCGATGAACTGACCTTTAAGCAAGCAAGCGAACTCATTCAACAGATTCAAGACATGCCCTAATTTACAAGCTCAACGCCTATCGATCACTACTGCTAAGCCCTTCGGGGCTTTTCTTTTGCCCGTGCATTTGTTTAAAACAAACATAACCCACTCACTTAAAATTAGCTACAGTTAAAAGCATTCTCAACCAAGCTGGCTTAACTGTCGAAGAGTTCACCGACCTGCTTTAAAAAGAAAAAGGTGAGGGCAGTTCCCTTCTGCCCCCGTCAACGCTATTCAGTTGTCAAGGTACTTTGGCTAAGGTCTAAAGTACGCTATAATAGCAATTGAGTCTAATTTAGACCACACAAGCCCTTCCGATTTAGCGGTCAGTGGGGCTTGTCCCTTTTCTAACCAATACCAGATCTACAAAAATAAATCAATACCCATAATCAGCACCATTATTCACTTTCACCACTTCTAGCACGTCTCAACACTAGAAAAAACGTGCTTACAGCGTGGAGTGTCAATTTGTGAAAAAGTTTACATCGATGGAAAATAATTGATAAACATTTCTAACACTTATTATAAAGAAAAAAAGAGAAGTGAAATAGGGAGATCAATTATGTCTGGTATTAAAGGCAAATCAGGAGGCTTAAGACAAGGAGCTGGTAGACCCATTAAGGAAGATAAGAAGAAAATGATTTCTCTTAAACTTGCTCCTTGGGCTATTGCTACTTTGGAAAAACTCAGTAATGAAACAGGTAAAAGTCGGGCTGTTATTATTGAAGAGGCTTTGGAAAACATCACAGATAAATCTAAGTTATAACACTTAAAATCAACCATAACGGAGGTGTAATATCTGTGTACTCAACCAGTGAAATTGCTGATAAGTTAGGCGTTGCTGCTTCTACCATTCGAGCATGGAGTATCCAATTCACTGTCCCCAAAAAGAAAAGACAAGGCAATTCTTTCTATACAGAAGAAGCCCTCCAGACTCTCAGAACCATTAAGCAACTTAAGGAAGAATCAAGCGGGATGACCACTATAAAGCGTGTTATAACTCAGACACAACTTGACGAAAACTCAGATAACTTAGCTCGTCATGATTGTGAGGACATGGACAAGACAGATTATGCAAAACTCTATGCCGATGAGCGATACAAGGTGGGACAATTAGAGGAAAAAATCAAAACGCTTGAAACGCAGCTCAAGCTTTTGCCCGCTCCTTCAGAATGGTATGAAGAACAAACCAAAATAGCTCAACTGGAAACGGAAAATAATCTACTTAGATCGAGCTGGTGGTATCGACTCTTTGGGAAGAAATGAAAAAAGACCCCTCTTTCGAGGGGTGGGGGCTTATCTATTGTGAACGAGTAAATAGATCAAATAAATGGGCTTTTGCTTTCAACTACATTGAAAAATAGTTCGGCTATGCGTATCTCACCGATACCGTCACGATCAAATTTAAACTGTAAAGTATACTCTTTTCCCACTTCATACAGAACATTTGTCGTGTCAATCAAATGGGCTAACAGAATTCCTTTGATGCCTTTAGTAATATAATTTATATTCGTATTTAATGAAATATCTACATTCGATTCAATGAGATTTTCAATATTATCAGAGGGGTAGGCATTTGCCACCTCATTTGAGATTGTCATTGTATGATCAGTCGGTTTGCCGTCATTGTTACGTTGTTTGATGACAATGCCAAGCAATATCCTCTCACCTTTTCTTAAAGTGAGTGGCGTTGCTTGCACTACATCAACTATTTTAAGAACAGCCGTCATAACTTGATTTTCTTCTCTTCAAAGAGCAAATCATTTTGTTTATCACACAGTAACAGCTCCTCTTTTTTCAATTCAATTTCAAGAGGATTCACCGTCACTTCTGCTTCCAAATCATCCTTTTTATTTTCCATTTCAATCCCTTTTTTCAATTTACAGAAAAACAGTTCTGGGTTCATTTGCTCTGCCATTATTCGCTTGTTTAATAGATCTGAAACGCTCACCAATATTAGCGTTTTCTCACTTTCTTCAATCGGATACGTATTGAGTAGGACAATGGCTGTCATAATTTCCTTGCTATGTAATCGATACCCATCGGCATTTGAATGAGTTGAGCGTTTTTCAGCTCGAGATACATTTGTTTCACTCCATCCCCGATTAATGTTTTATTTAATCTAATAGATCTGTCACTATAAGATGAGAAAACAAGCTCTGAACCGAAAAAAATAGCAGCATAACTCATCTCATCAGACGGAATGGAAGTGACCACTTCCGTTAAACCCCATGTTTCGCCATCTGGTATTATTTGGGGTTCTAAAACGCTTTGGGTTGTTTGCGATTCGATAATTGTATAATGGCTTTTACTTCGATCATTATTCTGAGTATCGATCATGCTGGTATATCCTCTTCATAACCGATGTAGCCGGCACTCAGCCATAGAGTTGCCGTGGTTCCATTTTTTATTTCAATACGAATTGTTTTATTAGAGCCAATGGCCTGAAATGTTTTTTCAAGAGGGCCTGCATAAATATCTCTTCCGATCTCAAAAACGGATTCATCAACTTGACCAGGTTGGAAAATATAACGAGTCAACACATCTTGATTACCAGTATCCGTACTTGCCAAACGTCCGAAAGTTTGAGTAATTGTACACTGCTTGCCGCTTGTCAATGTCTTGTCTTTCGTGACTGTATTGTTATTTGCAATAGAGACTGTCAGGACATCGCTAAAGGTAGTTGTTCCTTCTGGTGGTGGCGGTTGCTCAAAAAAGACTGGCAGTACAACACCAGATAAGACGCTAACAATATCAATATCCATGCCCATATTATGCCTCACTCCATTTAAACAAAGCACTGGCTTTAGCATCCTGATTCTTGTCATCATTGGTAAAGACAACATCAAAGCGATTATCAACAGCATCCCCTACCAATTGATTTTTAGCAACATTTTCAAATTGCACTTCTACTTGTCCCCCTGTTGCGGGGATATAGGTGATCATTAGTGTTACGGGTGTTGTTCCGTCATCTTTCCTTATTTCTGCTGTCATACCCACTCTTGCAGCCACCAAGACACTTGTAAGTGTTCCTGTAAGTAGATTGGTAATCAATGCTGATTGTACTGTCTGAGTAGCCGTTTGATTTTTAGGGACAACGGCCGCTGTTTCGGTATATGTTTCCTTTTCTGATCCAGTCGATGCAACGATCTCGACTTTACCGATTGTATTACTGCCGGCGGGTAAAGAGGCAACGAGTTGTACCCCATTCTCTGATCCTGATTGGCTCACTTTGATAGTATTAGCAGCTGTATCTATACCGACTTGGCCGATAATATTAGTACCTGCGGGTATGGCACTCGCAAGATCCACGTCTCCGATATTGTTGACACCTGCTGGTAGCTGTTCCGCCACTCTTATATCTACTTGTGCAAAAGCCATCTTATTCGCCTCCTAAATACTGTTCAATTTCTGTAATTTCGTCATGTTTTGTCTTGATTTCATTTTCAAAATCAGCAATACTGAAGTGATATTTCTCAATCGACTGAAACATCAAGGCTTGCTCCTTTTCAAAATCGATTTTCTTTTTTTTCAGAGAGTATTCCTGTCTCTTGATATTGGCTCTCGTTTCTTCTATTTTTATTTCGAGGTTTTCTATCTCAAGATCCAGTTCTAATTTCATTTTAGGTAAATCACTGACTTTATATTTGCTATAATCTTTCATATTCAAATTCTCTCAAGCCAGATCATTCCCCTATAATCAGCAGCACCAATCCCTATGTTCGTCAATTCAAGTCTAATATTGACTCCGATAGGAACAATCAGAGGTCTGGGTAAATGATAAATGGGAGCTCTTTTTGTTACGCTCAAAATGCTCTCTCCTGCCCATAGACTATCGATATATAGGGTTGCACGGGCATCTGTATCACCCGAAAAAGCAAATCCATAAATTTTGGTTCTGGCTGTAGCTGATTGATTATAGAGATTAGCTGTGTCTCCGACTGATAAAGCAAGGATTGTTCCCTGTCCATCGTTTTCAATCTCACCCGATTCAGTGACATGCAGTCGCCATTTACTGTCATTGTCTTGCGTGATGTCCAAATCATGAGCCGTTGCACTTTTGATAAAGCGAAGAGCAACACCATTATTGAGTAATTCATTGAGTTTCGATAGGATTTCTTCACAACCACAGGACATTTAAAACCTCTAAGATCATCATAAAGCAATCGACTACACTTTATTTGAGTTGCTGATTTGAGATAATATTTTATCTCTGATGTGATCGGCGACCGCTTTCATCATGAGCGGCGGTACAGAATTGCCAATTCTGGCTATTCCATTTTCGCTTTCTGCTCTGCGACAAACCAGCATGTCAGTTTATAGGCAATCAGAGTTAGATAGAAAATGATACCTTGTAAACTAGACTGTTCAATCGGTTCCACCTATTTTCACTCTCTCCCTTTTAGATTGTTGATTTCCGCTGTAAGTCCTAGTATCCCCGATTCCACAGCACTTAATCGGTTATTTTGTTTGCGAAAAATCGCATGTACTTCATTTGCTAGATTGTTGTGAGGTCGTGCGAAAGACTCGTTAATAAATGATTTCAGGTCATTAAAGTCCTGACGAGATACAGTATTGGGATCTTCAGAAGGCTTGACAACGAGTAAAGTTAGCTCTTTTAATCGCTCCTCTTCCCTTGCTATACGAGGTTTCCATACCGTTCTCCAGCCAATTTCAGCTACTGTGAGGAAAACGATACCTGAAATAGCCCCAAAGCTAAATGACACAAGCAATAGAGTCGATAAATCAGCAACAAGATTCAAGATCCATTTGTTCACAAATTGACTTGCACCCATTGCCGCAAAGCCTGCTCTGTATTGTCTCCGAAAAGATAGCCAGGGCATTGAGTGACAACCTTTCTTCCGAAGTCTGTAAAGCGGTGTCCTGTCACGTGATCCTTAGAGATATTGTATGTTTTCATTAGATACCTGCAGAGAGCAGCACTGGCTTCACTTTGAGAGCGAGTAAGTTGATCGCCATGCCTTGCCTCGTGTTCGATTCCGATAGAGATAGGGTTTATGATGCCGCAATGCCAAGCATTATCTTTATCTTTGACCAATTGATAGATAACACCTGTTTTCAGGATTAAATAGTGTGCGGATACTCCAGAAACTGGATTACATAGCCAGTTTAAAGCCCCTATTCCGTCGCCAACTGTTTGGTGCAATACAATATAGTCGATCTCATTGATATTGCGATAGGAATAATTAGGAGATGCAACCCAATTCACTTGAGGTTTCTGGGGCTCACTCTTGCTTGGATTAGGACGTATTGTGAGATTGGGAGCAAGCACTAAGTTGCCAGGCACCTGAAAGTCCTTAAGCAATTCAGCGAGGGGGAAAGCACCGCCAGTTTTAGGCAATGATCGCACGACTTTACCTTCTCCGTCATTCAATTCAAGTCCGTCTTTACACACTCTAACCCATGTCATGATTGGTTTTTATCCTCTTTAAAATAGATTCATCCATATCAAATTCATGACTTATTTGATCAGAAGAAGGCTGCAAGTCTTGATTTGATTGATTTTTGTAGTCTGGATTGGCATCTAAAAAACGATAAACGAATTCAACAAAGTTAGGAATAACAACCTCTTTAGCCCATTTGTCCGTTTTCTCATCTAAAATAGCACCATCACCGATCAAATGATCAGCAAAGTTGTAGGCGTCTTGAGCGAATGTTACCGCTGCTTTGCGTCTCTCAGTACCCGCTGCTCCCGAAAATTCAACAGAAGCCCACAAAACAGCATCAGAACAGACTTTGAATAGCTTTGATAAATCAAACATAATAATCCTTTCTCTATTTGGACAGATCAATAAACTGATTGGTATCAATAAACTCTTGACTTAAAGCAGTCCAGACGTCCACGGCAAGCCCGTTTAGAATATAATCGTATGGCAAATAACCATAACCGTTATAACCCCATTGAGTACCCCAACTATTTTTAAACTTAAGCACACCCTTATTTTTGGACTTTAAAGCCATATTGTCATCGTAACCAACAATATGCACCGCATGACCACCGATGATGGCTTCCGTTGGCTCTGGATATTGGATACAGCCCGTTCTATTCGTAAAATCACTTTGCAATGATTCATAGCAATTAAATCCAAAAACCATTGTGATTCCAGATTTTAAGTGCTGTTTCATTATTTGCAATATCTGATCAGGGGTACGATCAGGGGTATCTAATCGGTAGTACCTAATCGGTTGAAATGACTGAGCGAGTTGATATACAAATGATTCAGGTTCTTTCTCAAAAGCCTCGATTGCATAGGGATAATATTTTTCAGGGGGGACTCCAAAAAATGCTAAAGCCCCCATCATTGCTCGTAAATAAGCCCCTGTATCCCCGCTCCACTGAAGTAAAGATCGGGTCAATTTGTACAGAAAAAGCTCACTTGCATCAAAGTCTTTTTTGTGTGCTTTTTTAATCAAGTTTTCTATTAAAGAACAACCAGCGAAAGCAGTACAAGAGCCTAGCTGTAATTGGTTTTTAACAGTTGTACAGCTCGGACTATTATCACAAGATGATGGTAAATTGGGAATCCAAGCTGATGTTTTCAAAATTAAATTATTGATCTTATAATGATCAGTAGTGTAATCCCTTGCGTCGCACGGATCGATCATCCAACCCTTTATATTATTCATGTTTACTCACTCCACCTGATAATTGAAGCGAAATATCACTAAAAATAATATCCATATTGGCTTTATCATCTGTCATGTTGAGCAATGATTTTTGCCCACCATTCAGCCCCATTGCATCCCTCTCTAAATTCATGCGAAAATAAAATCCTTCTTGTTCTTCAAGATCTTTTTGAGAATAATTTTCAGGAAATTTTTGTAAATATCCATACAATAGATCAATTTCGAGCTTCAAATCATTGCATAGCTTTAAAAATCGATCATATGATAATTCTGTCTCAAGTAATTTAAGATCAATTCTTTCAATCTCGAATTCATTTGTTTCTGATTCTCGCTTGCACTTCATTTCACGAATATTTATATCCGTCTCTTTGACCCTGAACATATTGTATTTAAAGGCTTCTAACCGTGTATCGAGTTCGATGATGACAGATCGGTACATACGACCCGGCGTGATCTGATTTGCGATCACAAAATTCTCAATTTGAAATTTAGAAAAACCAAAGGAAATGCTTTTGTACCGTTTTTGATATTCGCTAAAAACTTCATTGAAATATCTATTAAATTCAATAATATCGCTCATTCTTTACCAATACACCCTGTTTTCCTTTTTTGCGGTTGCGTCAGATGTGTATACAGCACCCGCACTACCTCAGTCGAGTGATCAAATTCTCTCACTATTGCTGTTATAAAGCCATGTGCAGCATAACCGCCACCGAACCAGTATGATGCCCCCGTTTTGTCAATTGAAGAGCCACCGTACATGTCGCTCTCCAAGTTTTTAGTGAGTGTCGCTGTTACTTCGCCTGAGAATGTAAGTGTACCCGTTGTCGATAAGTTAGAACCCACGGAATCATTTGTGCCAGAATGCGTATAGCCCTTTGTTGTTGAAGACATACTAACTGTTTCACGTCGTGCTGTAATTGTCCCCGCTATAGTCGTTGCGGTATCTGTAGCTCGTTCTATGCGTTGAACAGCAGTTGTATGCACAGCTCCTGTATATCCATTTGCAATATACCCGAAAGTACTTGTATTCATTGTTGCAGAATGATTGACGGCTGTTCCGAGTGTGGTAACGGCACTCGTGAGTACTTCAGCACTTGTGAATTTATCGATTGTATTAATCACTGTATCTGATGCGTTTTCACCGCCCGCAATGTGACCGATAGTCGTATTGGAGGAGCTGGCGGCTCTTGCTCTTGCAGAAGCGAGAACAGTCGAAAAAGTGGCGAATGTTTCAGTTGCAAAAGTGAATTTTTTAATAGTGCTAATCTTGTCAAAGACACTCGTAGTGCCGATCCCATCGTATTTGTAGCCTCCGAATGTGTACCCTTGCGTTGCAAAAGAAATACCTGTACTTTGAGTGATATTGGTAGCCAGTGTCTCGGATAATAAATAGATCGTTTTTGTTGTGTAATCCAATTTGTCAATGTGACGATATGCAAAACTCGCAACACCTTGAATATTAGTCAGATCGTCAACTGTGGTGGGAGCTAGAGTCCCTGTCAACGATCCAATACCGATACCTCCCATGAGATATGCACCTACACCAAGAGTAGATGCGGCAACAGTTTCAGCCGTTGATCTTATTTTATGAGCAAATCCATATCCGTAAAAAAATGTCCCTGCTCCTGCAAACCCAATCGACAATACCGTTTTGGGAAATACAGGGAAGCGATCAATCAAAGTCCCGTTTATAGCACCCGAGGCATAGATCGGGCGATGATTGGCATAAAATGTCACATTGCCTGTCACATTACCCCTGATCGTGACAAGATCGTGGTCGTTAGGATCTGTGCTATCTGGACCGACATGGATAGCTGATGGTACAAGTCCCCCAGAATTTCCGATATACAGGGATCCTTGATTGCCAGAAGCCAGTATTGATGAGCGTCTATAGTCCATTGAGTGCCTCCACTTGTGTAAAATCCATAGCTGTTTGGCGATCCTGAACCGATACCCAATTAACACCATCGTAATATTCAACAAAGCCAAGAGTTGTATTGAAGATAGTCATACCCTGAATAGCAACAAGAGCGTCTCTTTCAGCCGTTGTGATGGCGGGTAATGGCAAAGTGACTGTGAGAGCATCTTTGATAACCGTAACCCAAAGATACACATTGTTTTGCCACCAATTAAAAAAGCCATCGGGTGGTTTTTCAGGGGAGAGCCAGCCTTGCTCTTTTTTAGCCGTTGATGGCTCTTGGATCACTGCCCCTGAACTAATTGCATCGGCACTGGCAGGACTAGAAAGCTCATCATCAGAAGCATTGCTACGTGTACCATTCGTCACATCAACATAATCCAAAGTGTTATTAACATTGGTGACTGGAAAAGTTCCATTATTGCTTGAATTGGTCGCTCCTGTAACCACTAAACGATGACCAATGGTAACGCTTGAGAGATCAGGAGAGCCACTGAAAAAATAACGAATTGTACTTCCAGACTGCCACACAATATCAGAGACATTAAGCCCTGTCTCGATTGTAGAACCTATATCAGTGGCCCAAATTGGTAAAGTTGTAGGTAATGGCATTTAAATTCTCCTAATTACTAGAATAATATCTAACTGGTAGAGCCTATTTCTCCTATTCCAAATCCAAAAGCCGTAGGGTCACCGGCAAAACCAAACGGAGTAGCGGTATAAAAAGACACGTCTAATTCAATAGGAGCGGTGGCACGAATGAGAATTTCTCTTATCTCGCTAACGGTAAAAAGAGGAGTACCGGTATATTGAATTTCAGCAGCAGCATGAGGAATTTCCGTAATAATAATATCTGAACACAGCATGGAAAGGAGAATTGCTATAGCCTGTTCAATGGTTCCATTGGAAGTGTTCTCGACAATTTGGCCGTATATCAGTCCACGGTACACATTATCATCGGTTGCAGCAAGACCCGAAATAGGGCGAGATTGCCCCACCAGTTCACCATAGCGTTCTAGGGTTTCTCCCGTTGCATCAGCCAGTGATAAATGACCTGCCATATCGAAAATAATATTTTCAAGTTCTTGAACTTTTTCAGTGAGCTTTGTAATTAAATCTGTAATGTTATTCGTGGGAGCAATGATTCTTCTGAACTGATCAGGTAAACGGTCAATAGCATCAGCTACATGAGTTGTTATCTGTTCAGCGTTCACTAATATCTGGTGTGTCACGAATTCACCATGATATTAGTGGCATCTATATTGGCTCTATCTGTGGCAGCAATGGAGATATTATTGGATGTGGTAGGACTCGGTGAAAGACCTTGCAGGATGACAACCGTTAAAATACCGGGTATTTCTCCTAAAGCACACACTAAGCGGTGGTTCAAAACATCCTCGCCATTGGTAAGCCCTTCGCCGTAATCAACAAGGGCCTGCTCAACTAAGTTATCCCCATCTACTGGATAATTGCCGTCAACTGTTAAATTAACGATTAGGTAAATGTCAACCTCAGTAATACGGCTAAATTTGATGTTATAACTATTCCCTTGTGAGTCTGTCACTGGTACAGTTTCAGTTCCATATGTTTCAATACCCAAAGGCTTACTTAATTTAATAGCGTTGGCAATATCAGCATCTAAACCACCTAGCACGATGGATTCAAAGGAGTGGGGAGGTAAGCCATTAATATCTGTTACGGCTGTCCGATTCTCTTGGACATAGACGAATTGCACTCCGGCCACTTGAGATATAGCGTTTTCTACTGCAATTGATGTTCCTGCCGTTGAAATGACGGTACTATTACCTGCTCTGGTTCTTAGTTCAGAGTCGGTTTCCTCATCTCGACCTTCAATAGCCACCGTCAAATTGATAACGCTATTCCATCCAGATAATGGCGTAACGATGATGTTAATAGATCCGATGACAGCACTGAAGTTTCCTTTATTTTCACTTCGAGCTTGACCCGTAGCCAGTATTTCAGTGTCTTTAATATCAGCAACAGCAGGGCTACCCGTTTCATTATCTGTTGCATTACTCCGAGCCGTATTGGTGACATCCACATAGTCACTGGTATTATTGACATCAGTAATCGTAAATGTCCCATTGTTGCTTGCATTAGTCGTCCCAGTGACAATAAGCTGATCACCACTCACAACAGTTGACAAATCAGGGCTACCATTAAAGGAATAGCGAATGGTGCTGCCTATTTGCCATGTAATATTGGCAACATCCAAAGCCGTAAATAACAAGCCACCAGCTCCGCCAATCAGAACATCCTCAGTCAGTACCCATTGAACATTAGTTGACGATTGACGGGTAATGCTCCCAGTTAATATCGTAATGGGTGAAAGAGATACGTTACCCAGTGTCAATTCTGAGGTACTGTAAGCTGCTTGAAATCGTTGAATACCAATTAAGCTCACTGCATTATCCAATGCTACACCTAAAGCATTATCAGGGAAAAAGTTTATATAAAGGTCTTCTAATAAGTCCCATAGCTCTGACTCCCTGTCAGCCAAGATTCCCACCAGTTTCCTTGCCAGTGATTTACCCTCATGTTCTGGACCTACTTTAACATCATTACCAAAGACAGCACGAAAATCAGACTCTATTTCTGCTCTTACTTGCGTGGCATCTTTCTTGATAAAACCTAGCTCAGTCAATCCAAACGTCATACATTCACCTCGATAACCCCTTCTTCTGTATCAGCAATAAAATCAATGGTAAACACACCTGTATGTTGATCCGCCTTAGCATTGTATTGATTGATCCCGATGACCCCTTTTGTATCGGATATTTCAGTCCTTATTTCCCTATGCCCTTCTGCTATTCGAGGAGGTATGGCAAAGAAAGTGCCGTAATAATCAATGCCACGTCTATTATCAAGAAACCACTCCCCACGAAATAGTTTCAGCCTGATTTGCAACTCTTGTCTGATTTCATCGGCTCCCGTGACTAAAGCCAAATCGCCATCCACAATGGCTATCCCGCCAAGCGAATCTAATTGAATATCACTCATCAATTTTCACCTTCATTGACTTAGCTGTTCCGCTTGCAGCGCTGAACCCTAATCCTGTAATGGGATCTTTGCCACCCGCTAAAGGATTGGGCAGTAAGAGGGGAGGAGGGAATGGGTTTATATCGCCATGAACATGAGTCCCCATGAATGATTCTAATGCAGTTAACCGAGCCTCTATATTTGTTCCATGCCCCACAGGGATAGACGCATTATGACCTCCTAACTTAACCTCAGTGGCTTTCATACTGACAACACCCTCTTTATCGATGTGCATTTCAAACTTACCCGATTCATGCCCAATGACCATCTTTTCAGGGTCAACATTGGGGATAGGGTCACGTCGGTAAATACTGGCAGGAATCGCCACGGCATCGGATAGACTGTGCTTACGCAAATCTCTTGGCACTATCACTTCTTGAGTGGTACTCTCTACTAGCTCGTCAATAGATCGATCTAAAAAGAGCAGTAGAACTGAATCACCTCTCTTTAAGGGCAAAGAAATAAAAAAATCGTTTCCTCTTGGGAAAATAACAGGAACGCTAGAGATAACAGCGTATTTAACTTGTTCAGACTGACCTTCAATGAATTCGTAATTATCAGAGAAGAGCGGCTTTACAGTCGCCGTCTGTTTATCAGGGTCATAACTTTCAATAAGAGCTGGCATTGATACAAACGTATTCGCCAACGAATAATCAAGTATTCTCGACAGAGCTTCTTGTAAACTGACTTCACGCTTTGCCACTACCCTACTCTCCTAATCGCTTCGATTTCACTATACCAATCATTGCCCATCGTATTGCCCTTGTGTACTATTTTACGGGCTATGTAATCACCCTCTATTTCACGACTTTTGATTTGGATAATCTTACCGGGATCTAAATCATAACGGAGTAAAGAAAGTATTTTTATTCCTTCCTCTGTCACTTCAGGAGAACCTATCATTCCCGTATTTGATGTTAACAAGATAGCATTTTGGGAAATAGCCGAATCATTGGGAAGTACATACAATTGACCATTGAGAATAAACCAGTACAGATTGAATGATTTACAAATAGTATCCATCACTTCTTTAAAATACCCATGTAAGACACTCCCTTTGTTCCATTTAAAGTCCTCTTTGATGCCTTGCAATTTGCCTACATCAACACCGACTTTTTTAGCAGCTTCTTGCAAAATACTCCGTTGACTGGTGTCATCTTCAAAAGAAAGAGAAATGACTGTTCTTTGTTGAGTTAATCCGTCTTTAGCTTCGATCTCACTCACCCATTCGGTATCTTCTTTTATATGACTAACCAGCTCCAGTTCCCCTTTAAAAATGAGCCCAGAGTTATCTTTGTAACCAGCCTCCAATAGCACAATATTGCCTTTGCGTTGTATTAAACCCCGACTCGTAGGGTTAAGATTGAACATACTTAATTTGAGCTTATTAGGACTAGAGTCACCTGTCTTAGTTGCATCAAAGGAAATGTCTAAGTTGTTCCATGATTGCCCTGGTAAATTGGCAGGTCCAATAGTCACTTTATAGACTCGGTCGTAAAGATTAATTGCCATCGTCAAAAACGAGAATAATGTCAGAGCCTAACGTCTCATATGTGGGTTCTGCATTCCCTGCTATGTTGATTGCCCATAGAGCACCATCTGAAAAACGCTCATCTGATATTCGCTTGCTTAGTTTGTAATTGCTGACTATTCTAATTCCTGTATGAATCGGATTTTTATCAATGTCATAAATGCCAAGCTGCCATGTCTGAGATCTGACATTAAATCGAAGTTGAAAAAGTAACCTCTTGCCTCCTAAGCTCATTTCAAAATCCTGACTGGCTTCAAAATTCGCTCTGTCGATACGAATGGGTATTTGCACCAATGCCATTATGAGATAACCTCGTTAGCCCTATTGGATTGAGAATCTGTCAAAGGAAGTGTTGTTTTATCTGAGACAAATTGTCCCTTTTGATTACGTTTCTTGTCCACAACCTGTTTTTCATTGGGTTTGACAAGCTGATCTTTAAGGGATGTTTGCTTGCCAAAATTGACTGATGGTACAGTGATCGTTTGCCCACTCACCTTGCGTATTTGAATCATTTCAATACTGAACTGGAGAGCATCCCCTAATTGAGCCTCAATAGGAGCGTCTAATTTCCGTATGAGCATATCTTTGTACACTTTGCGGCGAGTAAACACCTTACACAGTGTCCCAAGATCCATCGCTTTATTGATTTTCTCAAAGGCTTGAACATGGGAGCCATCTTTACGAAACCATTCATCCATATCCCGTTGCAAGCGTTCCATCACAACAGGAATACTGGAGGTGCTAAAAACATCCCCTAGTACTTTGGAACCAAAATCAAATGAAGTGCCAAATACGGTCTCAGCTTCACGAATGTTTGTAACCAATCCTGTGAATGAAAGTGCTTCGGGCTTCACAACAATATGATCGGTTATTTGGATCCCTTCTTCTACTTTGTGAGCGGTAATATCCTGTTCCCTAATATCGGAATAGCTAATGAGTGCATCTAGTTCAATGAAATCAGAGGGACCGATAATATTAGGAGGGTTATCAAACTCTATTCGTAAGGGTTCGCAATTCCTTTTGTTCCTGAACGTATTGAGTAAGAAGTCACCCATTAGGCGTTCGCAGTTCGCAGTGGGAAGTTGCGAGCCACTGAAGCAAAGGCATCGGTAATTCCATCGGAACTACCCGCCCTTGCAGCAGCAGCCAACTGGAGAGGAGTAGAGCCAGTTTGACCATTGACGGTAATATGAGTTTGATTGGTAACACCCCCTGCATTAAATGAGTTGCTAGAGCCTACAGGACGAATGACAGGCATTGTTGCAACCATATTGGCAGCCATATTCTCCATGAGAGCAATAGGAATATCCATACGCTGCATAATCCCTTTAGCAAGAGTAAGGGGGATGGATTGCCCTGAAGCTGTCAGGTTGGACAATGGACCTTCTTTGGCATCAGAATGAGGGAGTTTAGCAGCAGCAGCAGCCACACCTGCACCGACAGCGTTTCCAATTTCCCCAGCTCTTGCTTTAATACCACCCACTAAACTATTTATAAAGCGACTGGCTGCATTAGCACCGATAGAAGCTAACTTATCAGGCAACCCAGTAAAGAAACCGACAATGGTATCAATAATTCCACTGATAAAAGATGCAATGGAATTAAAAGCATTCGTGAATTCTTCTTTGATTAGATTAATTGTATTGATGACATTCTGCTTCCAGTTATTAAAATATTGAATCGCAAGCTGAACAAAAGCAGCAATGTGTGCGATAATCGATACAAGTATACTTGTAATTACAGCCATTATAGAGTTCCAAACATTCCCAACAACTTCTTTTATCAAATTCCAAGTGTTGGTCATATTCTGTCCAATGGAAGACAAAACTCTTTGAACAGTTGAAGAAATAGATTCCCACACTTCAATAGCTATTTGTTGCCATCCCAGGAAAGCATCACTCCAAAATGCAACAGCTCTGCCAATTTGAGATTCAGAGCCATTAGCAAAATTCATAATATCGCCAATTACTAAAGCCAATGCGATAATTAATAAACCGATTGCAATGGGTAAAAGCAGAAAGCCTAATTGAGCAATTACAGCAGCGGCACCCATAGAATACAATGCTGTCACGACACTCACCGCCCAACTTGCTATAGCAATAGCCTTCAATCCAATCAACCTAGCTCCTAAAATTAATAAAACACCATTCAGTCCTGATACAATCCCTTTTGCTCCGCCTAATTTATCAAATAGAAAAGTAAAGGCATTTTTGACCGCATCAATCTTTTCCTTAATGCCCTGAAAACCGCCCAGTGATATAATAAATAGCTTGGCTTGTACAATAGCTTGTTTTGCCACACCGATAAAAAAGTTAAGACCATCACCAAGTGCCTGTCCTATTTTTGTTGCATTATTTTTCCTAAAAATATTTATACTTTTCAATAACTGAAGAAGACCTGTTGCTGCTCCTGCTTTTAAATTGGAATTATAAACATCATCTGCAAAATTTTTAAACGAATCAGTTATGTTGGAAAGGATGCCATTAACTGTTTTTGATTGTCTTAGCATGCCACCTGCAAAATTAGCCTCAAAAATCTGATACAAGCCTTCTTCTATTGCCTTACCTTCTTTTTTGACTGTCCGTGTTATACCTTTAAAAGTAATTGCTACTTGATCACCTGTTACTTTGAACTGAAATCCTAGATTGCGTAGAATTCTGAAGTTGCCTGCTGTTGCATTAGCGACTCCTAGAGCAAAGGCTTCAAACGGTCGCTTCAATGATGAGGCTGCATCACCTATTGCCAAAAAAGCCCTTTTTGAAGTATCAAGTCCTCTCGCTTTAAGTAGAATAAAAGCACTGGTCAATTTATCAACTTCAAATGGTGTTTCAGTAGAAAAATCTTTGATAAATTCAAACGCTTTCACTGCATTTTCTGCACTGCCTGTCACTGTTACTAGACTCGCTCGTAATTGTTCAAAAGCTGCACCCGTTGCAAAAATAGATTCTGCTAGACCACTGAATATCTGAAATCCGCCAAAAGCAGCCATCTTAAGTGCTGCTTTTCCAACAGAAACAACCAAATTTCTTATTTTGTTAGTTAACAGATCTATACCGGAAGTATTTATTGGACCAATTCTTATTCCCTGTATTGCTTTTGCTTGAATAGCTCTTAATTTAGAATCCAATTGCGTCAATTTTATCCCCAATTGTTGGAGTGTTTGGCTTTGAGAAATAATTTTGATCCTTGCAACTAATTCAGCCAGTGCCATTTGTACGTACCTCTATTACTATCGTAAAGGCTGAACTATTGGGATTATTTTTTTCCCGATGGGAACTAAGGGGACTAACGTTTACCCCTACTCTTCTCCATGTCCTTCTCCATCTTCTTGTTCATCTTGTATTGAAGATCTTCTTCTATATCAAGGGCTTCATT
>Ga0209323_10000878_pt1 | contig 19822 bp, 19 predicted proteins | sample Rifsed19ft2_FD_184014 | JGI IMG/M metagenome (GOLD analysis project Ga0209323, IMG submission 184014) | Soil microbial communities from Rifle, Colorado, USA - sediment 19ft 2 (version 2) | ecosystem: Environmental > Terrestrial > Deep subsurface > Rock core/Sediment | place: Rifle, Colorado...
CAGACATCTCAATCCAGAGGGTGAGATTACGGACGTTTTGGGGAAAGAGGGAGACCATAAGGTTGACCTCCGTTCGATTATGTATCAATTCAAGCTGCCGCACGCCTTTGGCCAAAAAGTGGCAAACGAAACGAAACATATTTCCCATTCTATATCTCAAACCGAAATTCAAAGCCGACTCGACTTGCGCAGCAAACTGATTATTACCATCGATCCGGAAGATGCCAAGGATTTTGACGATGCGGTGTCCCTCGAAAAAGACAGGCATGGACACTGGCAATTGGGCGTACACGTTGCCGATGTTTCATACTATGTAAAACCTGATACAGCGATTGACGATGATGCCCGCTACCGCGGTACGAGTGTCTACTTACCGGGCGAAGTTATCCCTATGCTGCCAGAAGTATTATCAAACAATCTCTGCAGTCTGAAGGAAGGGGAAGATCGGCTCACCAAAAGTGTTTTTATGACCATCGACAGCAAAGGGCATCTCCTCAAGTCGGAGATTAGGCATTCCGTTATTAACGTTTCCAAACGCCTGACCTATAACCAGGCAACCGCTATCCTCAATAAGGAAATGACTTCGCACATATCAGACAACGTTGCAGAGTTATTAAAGGACACAGCGCATCTCGCCCAATTGCTTTTTAGTAACCGCTTGGAACGCGGCGCCCTGGAACTGGACATCCCTGAGGTCTCAATAAAATTGGACGAAAAGGGCCGTGTCAAAAACGTTGAGAAGGTAGAAAGAGATATCTCCCACAAATTGATAGAGGAATTTATGCTCCTGGCCAATGAAACGGTTGCAACGTTCATGTACGAAAAGGAAATGCCGCTCTTGTGCCGTGTCCATCCTGAGCCTGACGAGGAGGCCATGCGGGAATTCGCCGATTTTGCCCGAGGGCTGGAACATACGAAAATAGACCCCTTCAAAAGTAAACAGTTGCAAGGATTCCTGGACAAGGTGCGCGGGAAGCCTGAGGCATATACCATAAACCTGGTGCTGTTAAAGTCCATGAAACAGGCCGTCTATAAGGCAGAAGGCGGGGGACATTTTGCCCTTGCAATGGATCACTATACCCACTTTACATCGCCGATACGACGGTATCCGGACATGATCGTCCACAGGATTCTGGACCAATATTTCTCAGGCAAATTGTCATCTCCCCAGGTGAAAGGTGCATGGGCGAATTGTCTGCCCGATTGGGCGGCGCATTGCTCCATGACCGAACGCAGGGCAGACGATGCTGAAAGGGAAATTACCAAACTAAAACTGCTCCGGTTCTTTGAAGACAGGATTGGAGCCATCCTGGATGGCGTTATTACCGGTGTTCAGGAATATGGATTCTTTGTTCAACTCGATAAGTACCTCGTGGAAGGACTCGTCCACATCCGCACCTTGTCTGATGACATCTATCGTGTAGACAAAAAGAACATGGCGCTCGTTGGCACACGGAGCAAAAAAATGTATAAGATCGGGGCAGTTGTAAAGGTGAAGATCTATAAAATAGACCTTCTAAAAAGAGAGATGGATTTTATACACTGCGAGGAACCAAAGGGTAAGGTTCGCCACAGAAAGACACGGCATTTACAAGAGGAAGATTTAGAATAAAACTGTAGTGGCAATTCATGAATTGCCACTACAACATCGAAATTCCTTAACATTTGATTAGGAACAAAGATGCCGGTTCCACAGGAAATAGTCGGGCTGGTCGGGCGATTTGAAAATAACCGCGAGGCGTATCGCTCAGGCACATACAACGAGACCCAGCTTCGGCGCGAGTTCGTTGACCCATTTTTCAAAATCCTGGGCTGGGACGTAAACAACGAAAAGTGCTACGCCGAGGCTTACAAGGACGTTATCCACGAAGATTCCATTAAGGTAGGCGGCGTCACCAAGGCGCCTGACTACTGTTTTCGTATCGGCGGTACACGCAAGTTCTTTGTCGAGACAAAGAAACCATCAGTCAACCTCAAAGACGATATTTCTCCTGCATTCCAGTTGCGCCGCTATGCATGGTCGGCCAAACTCCCCTTGAGTATACTCACCGACTTCGAGGAATTTGCCATTTACAATTTTGGATATTCTCAAATATCATTTCGTGCGGCTACATACAAATTAATTAGATGAGAAATAAACGGAGGTGTAACTATGAGTGATCCAAGTCCCGATATTAAAAAAGAAAACTATACACCAAAGCCCCAAAATTCCCTTGAATCACTTAATTCGATACTCGCTTTCCAGGTACAAGATTTAATTGATAAGAGACTTGATAAGGCAGAAAACCGGTTACGTGATTATACCATAGAGAAATGGAAGATATGGAGCTATATAGCAGCAACATTTTCTGTGTTTTTGTCTGTGTTTGTAGGTGTTGGAGGATATCAATACATCAAAAATACGGTTAGAAATCTTGTAGAGGATAAAATGACCGTACCAGCGTTAATAAAAGCGACTGAGGAAACAATCAGTAAAAAAATGCCTGAATTTGTAGAAAATAAATTTAAATCATTAGAAGAAAAAACTGAAAAATTATCCGACTATATAGAAACGACACGAGGTGAAATAAGAGAAAAACAAAGTTCTTTAGAAAGTGTCCAAGAATTATTAAAAGAGCAATTAAATATACAGCAATCTGTAGCGGAGGCAAAAATTGGAAATCGTGGTAAATATGAAGAGCTAAAAAAAATACCTGAAACAAAACCAGAATACAAAAAGTATGTAGATGCAGCTCTTAGAGATATTGAATTTTACTTTGATGCGTTGATGCAACAGATTAAAGCTCCCAAGATGAAAGATAATATTTCTTTTGAAGATCCAGGTTTTTCTGTAGAAGAAGTAATTAACGAGTATCGAAATTCAAAAGTTGAATCAGATACGAGAGAATCAGCAATAATTACTTTGATTGATTTATATTGTCAAGGAAAAGCCAAAGAGAACGTAGTACAGGAATTGTGTGAGTCTGTTGACGTAGAGCAAAATCTTAGAGTAACTGCGAGAACAATGCTATTGTTGTCTAATATAACTAAAAAATCATTTCGATCATTGGAAATAGATACTGTAAGAGGGTGGTGGGAACTAAACAAAAATGAGACAAAATACCAATCAGCATATAAACAGTATTTTAAATATCTTGAATATTTTTATACTTTGGGATTTAACAAGGACAATATAGAACAGGTTACTGGTCTTTTAGATAAAACCATTAAGTTAGAGCCTGATGCGCTTCATGCAAGGTGTCTTCGTGGCTATATGATGATTGTTTTGGGAAAATATGATAAAGCGGAAGAAGAGTTTAAAGAAGTTGAAGTACGTTGTAAAGATTATCGATGGTTATTATTGTATAAGTCACTTTTGTTTGCTTGTAAGAATGAAATGGTTAAAGCTGTTGATTTGTTGAATCAGGCATTAGCAAAATCACCTAGCATAAAAGCTCAGGCAAAAACCTGTGCTGAAATATTTCCAAAATATAAAGAAGTGACCGAAAATGAAAACGTAAAATGGCCTGGTGATAAATAATAAAACACTTAAAGACGAGGTAAAGTTGGGCTTGTACCTCAACCTAACGCACTTGCAATGCACAAGCAATTAACATCGGCAAAGACAGACCATGACAAGACCGTCATCCAGCGGCAGATTGACGCCACCGACCGCCAGATTGACCAGTTGGTGTATGCATTGTATGGACTGACGGAGGAGGAAATCAAAATCGTTGAAGAAGGTTCAACTTGAAACCTGTAAGGCACTAAGCGGGTTCAAGTTTGCAACTTGAACCCAACAATTTGATTCATCCGCCGGTTTGAATACCTAGCGTTATTAGCTGACAAACTATGGGGTTCAGGTTGCAAACCCGAGCCCGCTGTGAAGCAAACCCGAGCCCGCCGTGAATTTTATTGAAGAATAGTGATATGCCTTCTATAAGAATTTCAAAAGAATGTACGGCGGGAATTTATTATCTTACTTTCACCGTCAAGAACTGGTACTATCTTTTTGACAGGCACAACCGCTTTGAAATTCTTGCTGATTCATTAAAATACTGTCAAAAACACAAAGGACTTAAGTTATATACGTATGTCTTTATGCTCAACCATATTCATTTGATTGCATCGTCGCCTGATATGATCGCCTTTGTCAGGGATTTTAAAAAATTCACGTCAAAAGAGATACAAAAGAATATCATTGCTACAGAACCAAATGTTTTAAAGCTTTTCGAGATGGAAAATGGCGGATTTGAATTCTGGGAGAAGACGAATATGCCAAAGATGGTTAAGGGCGAGCATTATTTAACCCAAAAAATAAATTATATTCATGCAAATCCGGTACGGAAACAATACGTAAGAAATCCCGAAGATTGGGTGTGGTCGTCCGCGAATACTGAGGGTAAAATTAACGTTGATTCAGTTGTATAAAATATTCAGGTTCAAGTTACAAACTTGAACCCGCTGTGGCTTGGTTCGCGTTACAAACCCGCTGTGGGGTTGAACCGGCAAAAGCAGTGTGGAAACAGCCGCCATTTTGCATAATTAATTCCGGCACACAACGTGCCTTTTCTCGTATATCCCGCTTTTAGCAGGATATACAGGTCTGTATAATAACTTGTTAGGCGTAATGAAAGATTTACGGCAATTACTGAAAATAGGGACAGCGACCGTTAAATAAATGGTCCCAATTCCCAGTCCCCGATTTCGAATGATAACAGAATGATTAATTACTGCCATAAATTATAAATTTGCTTAACGCTATCTAATTTTTGATATAATATTTAAAGGAACATGAAATGAAATTCGAATGGGATCCGAAGAAAGCACTCTCAAATTTGTGAAAGCACAAGGTCTCATTCGAGGAAGCTTCAAGGGCGTTGAGTGATCCGATGGCTGCAACTGGCGCTGACCCAGATCATTCTGTTGGTGAATTTAGATACATTACTTTCGGCGTTTCGGACGAGGTCGGTTATTAGTGGTCGCACACACCGAGCGAGGCGAGACTATACGAATTATAAGCGCTCGCATAGCGGGCAAAGGAGAGCGAAAGATTTATGAAGAAGGTTAAACAAACAAAAAAAGACGAATTGCGTGCGGAGTATAAACGTTCAGACTTCCCAGTCCCTTTGGTGCGTGGCAAGTATGCAAATCGCCTGCGTGAGTCATCAAATGTTATTATTCTTAAACCGGAAGTTGCCGAGGCTTTTCCAAACGAAGAAGCCGTTAATACTGCACTTCTGTCATTGATAAAGCTTGCGCAAAAAACGACACGCCTAACAAAACGCTCAACCGGACGTGTAAAAAAGCTGCACGCCGGCTAGCTCGGCGTTGCACAACTAATCTAATTATGGCATACTGAACCTAACCTGGACAAGCCAGAACCAAACAGGGACTGAGGTAAAATTTTAGATTTGCGATTTCAGATTTACGATTTTCTCAATCGTTCGACTGACCCTTTGACAGGCTCAGGGTGCAGTTCCGTGCATGGTGAGCGTTCGTCTGAGCTCACGCCGAAGACTTGTCGAACCATCACGACGAAGTCTCAATTCGTAATTCGTAAATTTTTGCTAAACTTGTCCTCGTGAAAACGGGGGAATGTCAAAATATTTTTTGTAAGATACTGCTATGGAAATCATTATTGAAAAAACGAAGGACTTACCCGTCCAAGAATCTTCCATTGAAATTGTCGAACGCAAGGGACTTGGGCATCCGGATACCTTATGCGACCGTGCGGCGGAAGAGTTGAGCATTGCCTTTTCTCAATATTATCTGAAAAAGTTCGGCAGGGTGTTGCATCATAATATCGATAAGTGCCTTCTGGTGGGTGGACGTTCTGACGTCTGTTTTGGCGGGGGTAAGGTAACGACTCCCATACAGTTGATTGTTGTAGGAAGGGCAGTCGAAACGGTAGGAAATGAAAAGGTACCTCTGGAAGAAATCGCCAGGGAAACGACTCATAGATGGCTCAGAGAACGGATGAGATGCTTGGAACCAGAAAAAAATGTCGTTGTCGAAACAAAGATTAGAACAGGCAGCGTTGATCTGCGAGCGACCTTTGACAGCTCAATTCCACTGGCAAACGATACCTCGATTGGCGTCGGTTTTTCTCCACTGACAGAAACGGAGTCGCTCGTTTACCGCACCGAACAGTTTCTGAATTCACCAGAAGTAAAACAGGCATATCCGATGGTTGGTGAGGATATCAAAATCATGGGCATAAGAATACATGACCATATCAACCTTACGATTGCCATAGCGTTCATTTCAAAATTTATTTTGTCAAAAGAGGAATATTTTAAAATGAAAGCGAAGCTGGTTGAATATATCCATGTCTTTGTGAAAAAATTGACGGCTCTCGATGTCGCCATTACCATCAATGCGGCAGACAGCTATGAGAAAGACATCTGTTATTTAACGGTAACGGGTACCAGCGCTGAGTGTGGTGACGACGGTCAGGTGGGCAGGGGAAACAGGGCAAATGGGTTGATTACGCCTTACCGGCCAATGACCCTTGAGGCCACTGCAGGAAAAAATCCTATTACCCATACCGGTAAATTATACAACCTGGTTGCCAACGAAATATCCAGAGAAATAACCAATGTCCCTGATATTTTTGGGGCTGACTGTTATCTTGTAAGTCAGATAGGCATGCCCATCACGGAACCTCAAACGGTACATGTAAAAATTCATTCGAGTTTTGCAAAAAAGGCAGTGGAAGAAAAATGCATGGGCATTATAAAAAAGCACCTCGGTCAAATGCCCCAATTGTGGACTGGAATTTTAGAAAAGCGTTATTCGCTGTTTTGAAAATGATGAAGAGTTACAAGTTATTCCTACGTTGTCCCCCTTAACAAAGGGGGATTTCGTCGTGAGCTCAGTCGAACGATTCAGGGGGTTGTGTTTTTCTGGGCATTTTACAACCCCCTTACCCCCTTTTTTAAGGGGGATTTTATACAAGCTGAAAAATTGCATAAATAAAATGGAAATTCCTATACAATGAAGTTACTGATATTCCCATTTTGGATTGCAGATTTCGAATTAAATAACACTAAATCCAAAATCCGCATTCCGCAATCTATAGTAGACGTTTTAAATAAGGTGACATATAATCGTCATTGCGAGCGGAGCGAAGCAATCCTTCCCTGAGATTGCTTCAGGCTTGCGCCTTCGCAATGACAACTTTCTTTTCGCGTTAACTATAAAATCAAGTTGTTGTCGGTTGAGGATTAGCCTATGGTTGACAATTCTACGGTCAAAGGCACTCTGGTCACCTTTCTTGTCGGGATTACAGAACTTAGTCCCGATACCTCAGAAATTGTTGACGTAAAAAAGCTCAAAAGCTCTCCATCGTATCCTGACGTAATTCCAAAACAGATGGTGGTCAAGGTTGAAAAGAGGAAGGTAGATGACAGGATGGTTGATTTTCTCGTAAAATTCTGCCCGCCGGGGGTTGTCATCGTGGAGGCATCAATCGATTTGGAGAATATCCTGGGTGATCATGTCTTTGATATCAAACGAAGTCTTATTATAGAGTGCAGGGCGATCTTGTGGGAATACCATTGCAACCCTTATTTCGACGAGGAGTACAGTGTGTACTGTGTTTCTGATTACAAGGGAGACCCGGAAAATGTTATCTCAGAACGTAAGGATAGTATTGCAGGACTTCTGAAGACAGAACGGATGCCTCTTGACGAGGAGGAAATTAATACAACACTCAAATTTAATATTAAATACTTAAAGGACGATATTACAATTGTGGACTGGGATGGGGCATTCGTATTTGATCCGCGCGGTGACTTTGCCAGCAATATTGAGCTTTTCGAAATTGCCAATCTTCAATTGTTGAAATTGAGGGTATTGGAACATGAGGTAGAAGAACGATTGGAGAAAGCCGCTCGGCTTTTACAAAGGACTACCGTGAGGAAGATACCATGGCTCAAATCACGCGAGATCAGACATTCCTTGCGTGAAATTATACAGATCCGTACTGAATCTATCCAGGAATTTGCTGCCACAGAACGTAATATTAACCTCATTGGGGATTGGTATTCAGCCCGTTTGTTTGACCTCATAACCAAAAAATTACACCTGGAGGCATGGAAGTCAAATGTTAACAAAACGCTTGATGCCCTGGAAGACATTTACAGCATGATCTCTGAAAATTTTTCCATGTCCTTTTCCACCACCCTGGAATTTATCATTACCTTTGGTTGGTTTATTTTATTAGTGGGCTATTTCTCTCTGTTCTTTTTAGAAGCGTTCTATAAGAAATAAATACTGGAAATAGTCCTGATTTAGAAAGAATAACCGTTTTTCATTAATATAGTTTCAATGATGCATGAACCATCATTTTACTAATAAAAAGGAGATTTTTACAGCTATGTGTAGTAATAAGCAACTTTACAGAAAAACGCTCAGCGTCTTATTTTTCGCAGTATTTTTAATAACGGCAATTACTACTATTCGTGTTTTTGCCGAAGAAAAGGGACTGGGTACTATCAATGGCACGGTCAAGGCCAAAAAAGCCAAATATCTAAGAGACACCCTTGTCTATATAGAGAATGTCACAAATTCCTTTGACCCCCCACAGGAACATGCCGTTATGGATCAGAAGAATATGGCCTTTATTCCGCACATACTTCCACTGTTAAAGGGAACTACCGTTGATTTCCTTAATAGTGATATGGTTCAGCACAACGTCTATTCACCTGACGCTGTCGCAGATAACGTGAACCTGGGGACATGGCTTAAGGGCGAAGTAAGGCCGTTCACATTCAACAAATTAGGGGTTGCCTCCATGCTGTGCAATGTGCACGTCGATATGCTGGCTTATGTCCTGGTCCTCCAAAATCCATACTTTGCGAGGGTTAATAATGACGGGGGCTTTTCCATCACGAATATACCTGAAGGAAAATATGTGGTAAAACTATGGAACGAACGGTACAAGGCAGAGGACAGGCAGGTTGAGGTAAAAGCAAATACTACAAGTACGATAGCGTTTGAATTAAAATATTAAAAACAATTAAAAAAGCTAACCCTTCTTCCATTTATGAACTTGCAAAGATTCTTAAAAGAGACATTAAAAACACATTTGATGATGTTCAGTATCTTACGGATATAGGTTTAATAGAACTTAAAAAATCAAAAGAAGGCAGAGAAAAGATAACGCCATCGATATCGAACGCCCCTTTTTCCTTTGCAATTTGACAGTGGAAAATAATATGGAAGAAAAGGTCTGCCAGTTCTTCCTTGAGTTTATCGGGATTTCCTGAGTCTATGGCGTCTATGACCTCGTAAGCCTCTTCTACGAGATGCGGTTTTAAGGACGCATGACTCTGTTCCTTATCCCACGGACATCCCTTCTTACTGCGGAACTTCCGCATCAGTTCAACCAAATCATGAAATAGCGAAATTGATTTATCTTCAGATGTATTCATAATGCGATTATCCTGTTAAAACTATTATAACGATTTGGTTTTTTGAAAAATCCCAACAATAATAACGTTGTACGTACTGTGTAGGGGCAGGTTTGAAACCTGCCCCTACTGAGTTATTAACCCGAAATTCTCTGGCAAATCTTTATTATGCCAGAGGATTCTAGCAATTATTTTTATCGAAGTCAAATAGGGGGATGATAAACAATCATCTACTCCAATGCAACCTATCAAATCCATACCCTACGCGTTTACTCAAAGTGAAAATAACGGTTGAAATACCTTTTTGGATTCCTTATACTCAGTGCCAGTATTCGGTTCTAAACAGATGTATTTGTCGAAACTGTTTATTGCAGTGAGTTCTTGTTATTCGTCCTGAGTTGGTACGTCTGGAAATATTAAAAGAAAGGCGTTGTTTCCTACCTCCCAACGATAATTTTTCATATGATTTGAAATATGGATATATACTGGGTCAAAGAACAGGTAGTAAAAGGAAATTATCAATTTAAATTGCATGCACTGGAAAGGGCTTCCACTCGAGGTATCGATCCTATCGAGATTAAAGAGGCGCTTTTGAGTGGGAAAATCATAGAGGATTATCCTGAAGATAAACGAGGACATAGTTGTCTTGTGCAGGGAAAGACGCTAACGAGAAGAGATATTCATGCAGTTTGCGGAAAATCCTATGATATACTATGGATCATTACAGTATACGAACCTGATCCAAGAGAATGGGTTAATCCAGAAACAAGGAGGGTAGGAAAATGAAGTGTTTTGAATGCGGAGGCGAGGTTGTTCAAACAAAGGGGATTGTGAGAATGACAAAAAGGGACGGTACTTTGGTAATTTTTAAAGGTATTCCTTTAAGCCAATGCCGTCAATGCGGAGAGCAATACATCCCAGGGAGATGGGCTGAAAAAATTGGAGAAATGCTCAGGAAAGAAGACCATCTGACGCCGCGGGAGATTATGTCAGTGCCGGTAATTTCGCTGGATTGAGTACCTGTGTAGTCCTTTTGCTGGCAGTAGCTTTTATGCAATGCATTCCTTTCTCTTTTCACCTCATACAAAACATTTCGTTTGGAGAGAAGGTTTAATACTTATTTCTTCGGTATACTTTCCTATTCCTCATCGTTCACTGCATTCTCTATAGCGCATCAACCTTGAAAGCCCATCAATCGCATCTTACTTGCCGTGCTTCGTTACGCTCACGCATGGCAATTGCTCCGCTCCGCACGCTATTATCCGAACTAAAATATTATTGAAATAATTTTTTATATAGCCTATACTTCGCTACATACCAAATGAATTGGTGATTGGCTAGGAAAGTATAAAATGGCAATAAAAAGTGTAGTTGTGTCAATCTTATGCATCATAATTGCTGGTTGTACATCCTTACCATCTGTTGAAGAGAATCATACAGAACGCCAAACAATTGATATATACAATAGGCAGGGAAACGTAAAAGAGCATGCGATTATCAAGGATAACCATATTACGATTTATGACAAGGATTGGAAGACAAAGGGATATGGAAAGGTGCAGAAAGCTGAGTAATTTACCGAACCGAAATATTAATTTTTACATATTAGAGAAGGAAAAATGATAGATAAGGAACGTAATAAAAAATCTCAGTACAGGAATATTAGTACATGGACAGAAGGAGTGTATTTAGAAAATTTGCGTAAAATGGGAGGAGAAAAAAGACTAAAAGTTGCATTCCAGCTTTATGAAATGGCAGTCAATTTGAGCAAACAGAATATAATAGAGTCAAACCCGTTCATAACCGGGAAAGAATTGAAAAAGAAATTATTTGAAAGATTTGGGTATGATAAAGGAAGATTTGCTGGTAAGGGTTGTAGATAAAATAAACAAACTGAACATTCCTTACATGATTATCAGAAATAGAAAAACATCTTGAAGATGCCCTGGGGATTTTAGAAATTCAACAAAATCTCGATCTTGATTATCTCAGAAAATGGGCGAAGAAGCTAACGGTGGTGATGTTCCTGGATGCGCTATTAACAAAGAAACCGCATGGTTGATAGGAAAATGTATGCAGTAAAAGATGCCTTTTTCACGGATTAAGAAAAGAAAAAGGCGACCCCCACAATGCCCATTATCCCTGGGCTCATGGCCAACCGATGGAAGGAAGCCGGGGGCACATTGTAAGATTTACACGATTTTGATAAATTATCGTATCCTGTAACTTTTTATGCCCTAACAAAAATATTATAGGTAATGACAAAAGAAAGTTGTCATTTCGAAGGAGCGGAGCGACTGAGAAATCCTAAGATTCCTCGCTTTGTTACTCGGAATGACAAGCATTCAATGTCAACTTATTTAAGTCGTTTACTATAGGTAAAATAACAGGAGGTTTAAATGAAAGACTCCCCATGTTTTTTGTGCGGTACCAATTGCAATAGTTCTACAAAAAAGGATGTTTTTTTCTATCAATGTCCTGCTTGCAGTGAGTATGGTATTACATTGGAAGCGTCACGTGCTCTTAGAGAAGATAAACATAAATATTCTTTTGTCATAAAAGAAAGATCTTTAAAAGGCTTTGGGACTATCATTATTACGGATGGTTTAGATGGCAATATTGAGTCTATACCTTGCATAAGTTTGGACTCTATAGTCTCCCTATTCCCTAAATCTGCAAGTGAAATCATGAATAGGGCGTTATTGAACCTCGGAAATTCAGTTGAGTATCCTGGCGATAGGATTACAATCAATGAGAATTCTAAAATATTGCTTTTCTCCAGGGATTTGTCAAATATGGATTATTTTTTGACACAACTGCATCAACTTCATTATGTAAGTTATTCTCGCGGATCTCCTTTTGGTGAACTTATTATAACAGCACAGGGCTGGGAAAAGATTGAAAAACTTAATTCAGCTAAAGGATCGCTGAATCAGGTATTTGTTGCAATGTGGTTTGATGATTCCATGGAAAGGGCTTATAATGAAGGCATTAAAAAAACATTGGATGAATTGAAATATACGCCAATAAGGATAAAAGATAAAGAACACAATGATAAAATTTGCGATCAAATAATTTCTGAGATAAGGAAAAGTAAATTTGCAGTATGCGATTTTACAGGACATAGAGGTGGTGTGTATTTTGAGGCAGGTTTTGCAATGGGATTAGGTCGTCCTGTAATATGGACATGCAGAAAAGACGACATTGATAACGCTCATTTTGACACAAGACAGTATAATCATATAGTATGGGAAAATGAAAAAGAGTTATATGAAAAGCTTAAAAATAGAATTGAAGCTACAATTCCGAAAGTTTAAAAACTTGCCCAATACAAACAGGTTTTAGAAAGGGATAGATACATGAAGTTAGATAGGAATCACCAGTTAAAAATATTGGAATACCTTCGTGATTATTATCATTGTCCTTCAGATGAGAGGATTAACGAACAGAGTTTTTTTAATGATGAAAATTATTCTATGAATCTTAAGTATTTATATGAATATGGACTTGTAAAAGGACACGAAACAATGGATTTCAAGAACCGTAAATTCTCACTAGGAGGTGTTGAAATTACTGCAAAAGGACTTGATTTATTAGAAGATGATGGCGGTGTAGGAGCTATTTTGCGGTCAGTTGTTGTTAAATTTGATGCAGAGAATATACGGCGTATTATGAAGGAAAAGGTACTTTCGTTTAATATTCCTGATGAGCAAAAGACTTCTCTTGTTGGAAAAATTAAAAACTTTTCCGGTAAGGCATTAGAAACTATCACTCTAAAATTATTAGAAAAAGGATTGGATAATCCTAGTATTTTAGGCTGATTTTTAGGTCTCAGTCTTAGTAAAAAGACGAAAGTCTGATATAATTCTGTTTTTACAAGTATCTTAGAGGATAAATAAATGAGTTTGTCGTTAATTGAAGAACTCCCAAAGATTGTTGCTGAGGGGAAGAAGGAGGTTGAACGGATACTGGACTGGACTGGAAAGGATTTCTTCTCCACACAAGTTGACATTACAGACAAATGTGTTTGTGTTGCCCTGCAAAGACAAATCAGGTCTTTTCAAGGGGCGCTTTTTAAAAGGAAGAATTAAAATTTTTAATTGAACGATGTTTGATAGACGAAAGAAGAGCGGAAATCTTTAAGAATTACCAAGAAAGTAAAAAGAAAATTAAAAAAGAACAGTTCGAATTATTAAATTAGGCTGAATTCGTCAGTAGCATACTGCCCACAAAACACGCGGAAAGAAACGAATTGAATTTAGTTATTTTCGTGTCTTTCGTGGGCAAATTGAATTTCTTGGACTTTAAAATAATTTTTCAAAACATTTTAGAAGGGAAGATATTATGGGATTTCCGGAACATCGACTACGCCGGTTACGTAAAAACGAAAATATGAGAAGACTGGTCAGAGAAACGCATCTGTCCATAGATGACCTGATTATGCCCCTTTTTGTCCGTCCGGGAAAAGGCATTAAACAGCCGATACCATCTATGCCGGGAAACTACCAGATGTCCGTTGATAAGCTGGTTGAAGAGGTAAAAATCCTGGAAGGGCTTGGAATTCCCGGAATTATTCTCTTCGGGATTCCTGATAAGAAGGATGAAATGGGTTCCGATGCCTATTCCGATGAAGGGATAATTCAAAAGGCCATTATTGCCATTAAAAAAGAGGCAAAAAATATCCTGGTGATTACGGACGTCTGTATGTGCGAATATACCAGCCACGGTCACTGCGGATTTGTCAGAAGAGACGACAAGACAGGTCATTTTGATGTGGATAATGACATGACCCTGGAACTCCTGGCAAAAGAGTCAGTTTCCCATGTGAAGGCAGGTGCGGATATTGTAGCCCCCAGTGATATGATGGACGGTCGTGTAGGGGCAATCCGTGATGGACTTGATGAAAATGGCTTTGAACATATCCCAATCATGGCGTACTCTGCCAAATATTCATCAGGTTTCTATGGGCCATTTCGTGAGGCCGCCGAGTCTACGCCGGAATTTGGGGATCGTTCGTCTTACCAGATGGACCCTCACAATGCCAATGAAGCGTTGCGTGAGGTGACGCTGGATATAGAAGAGGGGGCTGATATCGTGATGGTAAAACCGGCGTTGGCTTATCTCGATATTATCAGGATGATAAAGGATACATTCAATCATCCCGTTGCAGCCTATAACGTGAGCGGTGAGTTTTCTGTCGTGAAGGCCGCGGCGGAAAAAGGGTGGATCGATGAGAAACGCGTGGCACTGGAAATTTTAACAGGCATCAAACGCGCCGGCGCAGATATGATCCTTACGTACTGGGCAAAGGACGCCGCACAGTGGTTAAAGAAATAAATTCAGCTACAAAAGAACGAATACATCAAAATTAGGCCTTTGGCAACTTAAAATACACATTTTCCCTCCCTTGATGGGAGGGATTAAGGGAGGGTGATTAGCCCCCATTTTCATGAGGACAAGCTTATTTCTTTCACCCTCACCTAACCTCCCCCATCGAGGGGGAGGAACTATAGTTTGAAATTCCTGAACATTTACTTAGTGCCTGAACGAAAACGCATCCTTTTGTCATTTCGACTGAAGGGAGAAATCTGTAAACTCAATAATTTCAATAGACAAAAGATTTCTCGCTCCGCTCGAAATGACAGTTTTGCGAGTTTTCGTTCAGACACTACTTAGGCCTTCGGCAACTTTTCGCCATCAAGACACCAAGTCACGAAAAAATATTTTGTATTAATTTTATCTCGGAGGTTAATCAGTAAAATTTTATGAAAGAAAAAAGAAGACCGGATAGGTTAGATTTAGAGGCTATTAGAAACCAGATACTAGACTTTGCGTGCGCCAAACACGACTTTAAGCTGGAGTCAGAGGACTTCCCCTTTGATGGGAATTGGAACGGCGTATTTCTGATAAAATTTAAGGATAATTCTGAGGAAGAAAGGCTATATTGCGAGACTCCTCTGGGCGAACATTTTATCAGGTTTGGGCTGGATTTGGAGGTAGATGAAAAGGTCTGGCAGCGGGAACATGAGAGTATCTTCCGTGAGGCGTCTGGATACGACGTGGCAATTTACCCATCCCTCACGAAAGAAGGTGGGAAGCGGCATTGCCGGTTGTCCATACGGGCATGGATTCCTAATTTTGGACAACGTATCTTTGGCTTGACTCTTTCCAATCTCATGGATTGTAAAAAGGCGATTTCGCTGATGCTTTCAAAGGAATAGCTTGATCAGAAAAATAAATAAATTACTCCCTTCCCAAAGGTAATTCCTAATATTACCTACCTTTTGTAATCTCTCTCGTGTCTCATTTAGTAAAGGTGGTTCATGGGGATTTCCACAGCTTCGTTCGAAGATTTCTGTGCAAAGCAAATAAACAGTAAAAGCAAAATTATTTTTTAAAATTTTCGTGGTTTATCTTCCGGGACTTTGCTAAAATTCGATGTAATATTTATTAGTAAATAGTAATGATTACACAATTATTGTTTGAATTTTAAAGGTAAAATTTATGAAAATTGCGGTTTCGGGTAAAGGTGGTGTGGGGAAAACGACCTTTGTGGCTACACTCGCAAAGGTTTTTGCGGAGAACGGGAAAAAGGTTATTGCGATAGACGCAGACCCTGTGTCTAATCTGGCAGTGACCATGGGTATCAAAAATGTATCGGAGATAGTACCGATCAGCCAGATGAAGGAATTGATAAAGGAGCGTACGGGCGCTTCAGACGAATACGGGAAATTTTTTTCACTGAATCCCACAGTTTCTGATTTGCCTGAAAAACTTTCCCTGGAACATGAAGGAATAAAACTTATGGTATTGGGCGCTATAAAACGCGGGGGTGGCGGCTGTGCGTGTCCTGAAAGCGCTTTTTTAAGGGCGCTGCTGAGTCACCTCATTGTGCAAAGGGACGAGGTAGTGATTGTTGACATGGAAGCGGGGGTTGAGCATCTCGGTCGTGCTACGGTAAGGTCAGTGAATGCGTTAATCGTAATCGTTGAGCCAGGTTCCAAAAGTATTCAAACCGCCTTTCAGGTCAAAAAACTGGCAGACGATATAGGACTCAAATCGATTTTTGCCGTAGGTAACAAAGTGGACTCCGACAGCCATCGTTTATTGATAGAAAAGGGATTGAATGGCATCCCGGTTTTAGGGTTTATTTCGTTTAACGATAAAATCCTTGAGTCGGATATTGTAGGACGAGCGGCCTTTACCGAGAATAGCCAGTTATTGTCAGAAGTCAGGCAAATAAAAACCCGGCTGGAAGATTGTATAAAAATCAAGTAAAAGTTTGTATTTTCCCTTGATTTCAATCTATTAAAATTTATAATCAATTGTTCTAAGCCCCCTCAAATGGGGATGGATATCTGGTGCGACTGTGTGGTTACTGCCATCAGCCGGCTTGTATCAGAAAAAGTTAAGGAGGATATCATGGAAGAAAAACCAAAAACAGTAGACGAAGTAATGCTTGATAGAATGAAGGAAATGAAAATAGATACCATGTACGACAGATACAAGGCGCAACTTCCACAATGTGGATATGGTAGCCTTGCGCTATGCTGTCGTCATTGTAATTATGGCCCGTGTAATATTGACCCTTTCGGCAAAGGTCCCAAGAAAGGTGTTTGTGGTGCAGATGCTAATACCTTTGCGGCACGACACTTCCTTCGTATGGCTGGCGCTGGTACTGCGTGTCACTCTGACCATGCACGTGCGGCGGCGCACCTTTTGGTTGCGACCGCACGAGGCGAGGCCCCGGGATACAGGATTAAAGATGTAGACAAGCTTATGATGGTTGCTGAATGTTTTGGGGTAAAGACGAAAGATCGCAAGATAAATGAGATTGCTGAAGAGGTTGGCGAGATGGCGCTCATGGAATTTGGGAAACCTTACGGCACTTTGTTGTTTCTGAAAAGGGCGCCAGAGGCTCGCCAAAAAATATGGGAGAAATTAGGTATTGCTCCAAGAGCGATCGACCGCGAAGTTACCGAAAGCATGCACCGGACGAGTATGGGCGGCGATCAGGACTATAAGAATCTCAATAAACAAGCCATGCGTGTAGCTTTGGCAGACGGTTGGGGTGGCTGCATGATAGCAACTGAGTTACAGGATATTATGTTCGGCACTCCGAAGCCCGTGCAGGGAAAATCGAATCTCGGTGTCATGAAAAAAGATCACGTGAATATAGTAGTTCACGGACACGAACCTCAACTTGCCGAGGCTATTGTCCTTGCCTCCGGTGATCCAGATGTTGCAAAAGCTGCCGCCGCGGTAGGGGCAAAAGGTGTCGTAATTGCCGGTCTTTGTTGCACAGCGAATGAGCTTCTTGTCAGGCATGGGATTCCCATGGCTGGCCATATGACCATACAGGAAGGGGCCGTTTCAACAGGTGTTGTCGAGTTAATGGTTGTTGATATCCAGTGTGTGATGCAGGCGTTGGCAGAGACGGTAAAGCACTTCCATACAAAACTTGTTACGACCTTATCAAAGGCTAAAATCACCGGTGCAGAGCATGTGGAGTTTGAAGATGAACATGCCCTTGAAGCGGCAAAGAAGATTATCATGATGGGTATAGAAAACTATAAAAATCGCGACAATAAAAAGGTATTTATCCCCAGTAGCGCAGAGCCTACCCTTATTGCCGGTTTTAGTCACGAAACGATTAAGTATATGCTGGGTGGCAGATTCAGGGCGAGCTACAGGCCTTTAAATGATAACATAATGAATGGAAGAATTCGCGGGGTGGTTGGGATCGCTGGCTGTACGAGTCCAAGGGTAGAAGCGAGTGAACAATCATATGTAAATCTGGTAAAGGAGTTGATAGCGAACGATATATTGGTTGTGGCAACCGGGTGTGCCGCCGGACAATGTGCCTCTGGTGGATTAATGATTCCTGAGATGAAGGATGCTTGCGGCCCGGGTCTCAAGGAGGTTTGTGAGGCCGTGGGTATACCGCCTATTTTGCATTCTGGCGCCTGTGTCGATAATAGCCGTATTCTTATAGCCGTGTCTGAGATGGCAAAAGAAGGCGGCCTGGGGAATGATATCAGTGATTTGCCGGTTGCAGGGGTATGCCTGGAATGGATGAGTGAAAAGGCTATTGCCATTGGGCAGTATTTTGTCGCCTCGGGTGTTTATACGGTCTTTGGTATGAATTCACCTGTAACTGGCGCGCCGGACATGTTAAGGTTGTTGACAAAAGAGATGGAGGAATTGGTTGGCGCCAGATGGGATTTCGAAAAAGACCTGAAGAAAATAGGTAAGATGGTGATGGACCACATTGAAAAGAAGAGAGACGCGCTTGGCATAAACGTGAAAAAAGAGAGAAAACTATACGATATGGCGGAGAGAAGGGCACTGGAAAGGGAATGTAAACCTGTTCCAGAAGGTCATCATTAACAAAAAGATATAAAGGGGTAATTTTTTATGTCGAAGATTATCTGTTCCGCCGCCATTCGCGGCGCTTATCAAATTGTAGATAAGGCTGATAAAAAACTTTCAGAAACAATTGCGCAAAAAGGGCGTGATTGCAAGGTAGAATTCCCCAATACAGCCTATTATTTGCCTATCATTTACTCAATGACCGGCATACCGGTGAAAACACTCGAGGACTGTGTACATGTGTTGGGATTGGCAAGAAGTATGCTGCCTCCGCTGCCTGCCGAACACCACTGGGTTCCATACCTGGGGCACACGTTGGATGCGGGCATGGCAACGCTTTTTGCAGAAGAGATTTATGAAGTCTGTAAATATCTTATTGGGCCTCATCCCGTAGATGGGATATGGTTGGGCGCTGCTGATGATATTATTATGCGTGAACGCGGTATTGAATTTGTGGACGGCACGGCGCCTGGGTTTGCTGCTATTGTTGGATGTGCGCCAGACTCTGACACCGCCGTGAAGATCGCCAGAGAACTCCAGCAAAAGAACCTGTATGTGTTTATTCAATCCGATAACCTGGGTGTATCTTTTGCCGAACAGTTGGCTGAAAAAGGGGTACAGATGGGTTGGGATACCCGACTTGTGCCTTTTGGTAAGGAAACCTCTGCTGCCGTGTATTCCTTGGGTTTTGCCAATAGGGCAGCGCTTTCCTTTGGAAACGTGCCGCCTGGCGATTTCAGGAGGAATCTCCTCTATAATAAGAACCGTATCTTTGCATTTGTTCTGGCATTAGGTACGAGAGTTACCGACGAGCAGTATGCGAATGCCGCCGGTGCGATAAATTATGGTTTTCCGACGATCACCAATATTGATATTCCCGAAATATTACCTACGGGGGTTTGCACGTACGAACACGTAGTTTCCAGGGTACCGGTTGACAAGATCGTTGATAAGTGTGTCGAAGTACGCGGCCTAAAGATTTCGATTCATAAGTTGGATATCCCGGTAGCTTATGGTCCTCCCTTTGAGGGTGAACGTATCCGAAGGGAGGA
>Ga0209323_10000883_pt1 | contig 19735 bp, 14 predicted proteins | sample Rifsed19ft2_FD_184014 | JGI IMG/M metagenome (GOLD analysis project Ga0209323, IMG submission 184014) | Soil microbial communities from Rifle, Colorado, USA - sediment 19ft 2 (version 2) | ecosystem: Environmental > Terrestrial > Deep subsurface > Rock core/Sediment | place: Rifle, Colorado...
CCGGGATGGAATCAGTGACCTCCCCGGTCTTTTTTCAGGCTCATCCGGGGGCTGTCCCTTGAGGCGGGGGGAGCTGAAAAAAATACGTTCTATGGATGGACATAACCGGTTTTATGTACTATAATTCCGTCCATACCGAAAACTGAACAGGTCCATGAAAAAAATCGCGCGGCGCTCCTTAGAATTAGCTGGACAGGGTATGCCGAATTTGGTAATTTACGCGTGCTCACGGACATTCAAAGAAAGTTTCTACGCTCAGGACTCTAAAGGGCTCATGGGTCTCTGATGCCCGCCGCCGCTCATGCAAGCGGCTGGCTCGGGAGGCTCGTTTGGAGGACTCAATCAGCGTGAGTCACAGTATCTCAAAAGAGCTCAGGCGCCTCTGCCGGTGCCTTCTGTACATCACGGCCGTACGCATACGCCCGGCCTCCTGGAAGAGGTTCTGCGATGACAAGAGGACCGCGGTAGAGACGCTCCCCGGCGCCGAGGAACGCTCAACCGGCTCTGACATGACAAAAAGCGCGCTGGACCTCATAGGCAGGGTCCTCGGCTCGCTCCCAATACATTCGGAAGGCTTCGATACGGTAAGCGCCATCGAAACGTTCGTCTGCAAGCTCCGGGAAGAGGAGGCCGATTTCTCCTCAAACGCGGTGGACACTCCGCTGGTCCGGTCTTATCTGGCCAGGAGGACGAAGCTCTTGAGGAGCCCGGGGCTGGAGAACCTTAAGGTGACGCTTAATCTCGCCAGAGGTGACCTCGAAGAAGCACTGCTCGCCTCTTAATCCATGCAAACCATGTCATTCCGGCGAAGCCCTTCAAAGGGGCTGCAAGCCCAGCCTCCCCGCCAAAACGAGGCAGGGTTTTATCCGGGCCGGGTAGCGTACATGGAGTATATAAAGGTTTCTACGGTATCTATGACGTACATAGATAAAAAAAGAGCAAGCAGCGGTAAGGAGGTGTAGGGTATGGATTTGAAGAGTTGTAAGAAAATCTTGGTAAAAGGACTGCAGCTTGGGTTTGTGCTGAGTCTCGTTGCCGGTGTTGCGCCCATGAAGGCATTCGCCGAGGACGCGGCAGCGCCAGCGGCTGATCCCGCCGCAACGAGCGCAGAGGCAGCCCCGGCAGCGCCCGCCGAGTCCGGCGACGCCGCCCTTGGCAAGATGTACTTTACCGGCCAGAAGGCGTTCGCCAGCGGCGCGCCCCCCTGCATATCCTGTCACAGCGCAGGAGTCGGCGAGCTTGGCGGCGGAGTCCTTGGTCCGAACCTGACCAGGGTGTACGCCGACGAGTCGAAGAACCCGCTTCTGAGCGCGGCATGGATCAATGCCGGTTCTCCTGTAATGGCTCCCGTATTCAGCAACAAGAACGTGACCGATGAAGAGGTCGCCCATCTGAGGGCCTTCTTCGCCGTGCAGGCCAATACAGAAATGAAGCCGTCCTCGACCGGTACTTTCACCATCATCGGCCTCGGCGGTTTCGTTGGAATACTGATCGTCTTCAATATTATCTGGAGCGGCAGGTACAGGAACAGGAATAGAGGCACCGCCCATGATGCCCTGTGGAGAAACTACGGCGGAAAAGGAGGGAGGTAATTAGATGGCTACTTGGATCCAAGACGAGATAAACCCCGGTAAAAGGGGTTGGGAAGAATATTACAGGAATCGCTGGCAGTACGACAAGACCGTAAGGTCCACGCACGGCAACAACTGCACCGGCGGCTGCTCCTGGATGGTCTACGTAAAGGACGGCATCATCACATGGGAGCTTCAGGCAGTTGATTACCCGAAGCTCGACCAGTCGATACCCCCTTACGAGCCCAGGGGTTGCCAGAGGGGCATCTCCGCGTCATGGTACGTTTACAGCCCAGTGAGGATCAAGTATCCTTACGTCCGCGGCGTGCTCATCGACGCGTGGAAAGAAGCGAGGGCGAAGCACTCCGACCCCGTCGAGGCATGGCGGTCCATTGTCGAGAACGCAGAGCTTCACAAGAAGATCAAGTGGTCGAGGGGCAAGGGCGGCTTCCGCAGGTTCGACTGGGACACCGCTGCCGAGATAATCTGCTCCGCCCATATCTACACCATCAAGAAGTACGGTCCGGACAGGATAATAGCCTTCTCCCCGATCCCGGCCATGTCCCAGATCAGCTACGCCTCGGGCGCCCGCTACAACCAGCTCATCGGCGGCGTGCATCTTAGCTTCTACGACTACTACACCGACCTCCCGAACGCCGAGCCCGAGGTATGGGGCGAGCAGACCGACTCCTGCGAGAGCGCCGATTGGTACAACACCGGCTATCTCGTCATAACGGGCGCAAACCCGAACATGACCAGGACCGCGGACTGCCACTTCGTCTCCGAGCTCCGTCACGGCGGCGCCAAGCTCGTCGTATGCGCGCCCGACTTCTCCCAGGTCACCAAGTACGCCGACCTGTGGGTGCCCCTGAAGCCCGGCTCCGACTCGAACTTGTGGATGGCCATCAAGCACGTCATCTTGAAGGAGTTCTTCGTCGACAAGAAGGTTGCGTACTTCGAGTCCTACACCAGGCAGTTCACCGACCTCCCGATGCTCGTCAAGATCGCGAAGGGCAAGGACGGCTGGGAGCAGGGCAGGTTCCTGCGCGCCTCCGACCTCACCGAGTACGAGGGCATGGAGAACCCGGACTGGCAGTTCTGCATGTGGGACGAGCAGGACAACAAGGTCTCCGTCGTCAACGGCTGCCTCGGCTCCAGGTGGCCCAAGGACCACCACGCCCCCGGCAGGTGGAACCTGCTGCTTCGCGACCTCAAGACCCAGAAGAACATAACCCCGTCGCTTACCCTCCTTGACCACAAGGAAGACGCGATAGAGGTCAACTTCTACGAGGTCGACAAGCCCGAGAAGTACAAGAGGCAGGTGCCCGTCAGGTACGTGCAGACCAAGGAAGGCAAGGTTGCCGTAACCACCGTGTTCGACCTCAAGATAGCCCAGTGCGGCGTGGCGAGGAAGGGCCTTTCCGGCGACTACTGCAGGGACTACAACGACGAGAGGGGCTTCTCTCCGGCGTGGCAGGAGAAGTACACCGGCATCGGCCGCGACACCATCATCCAGATAGCCAGGGAGTTCGCCTCCAACGCGGAAGTGACCAAGGGCCGCTCGATGATCATCACCGGCTCGAGCTACAACCACTGGTACCACTCCAACCTGTTCTACAGGACGGCGATGGACGCCCTCATGCTCTGCGGTTCGGTGGGCAGGAACGGCGGCGGATTGCAGCACTACGTCGGCCAGGAAAAGCTCGCCCCGTTCGATTCATGGGGCCAGATAGCCCACTCGCTCGACTGGAACAGGCCGCCCAGGCTCATGAACAACCCGAGCTTCTGGTATATCAACACCGACATGTACAAATACGACGGCGCGATAGCAGACTATCACAACGTGCCTGACAAGAGCGCGCTCGAGTTCCAGCACACCATGGACTACAACGTCAGGGCCGTAAGGCTGGGCTGGATGCCCTGCTTCCCGCAGTTCAACAAGAGCTCGATAGCGGTCTGCGAGGAGGCCCAGAGGGCCGGCGCCAAGACAGACGCCGAGATCATCGACTACGTCGTGAAGCAGCTTAAGAGCGGCGCCCTCGAGTTCTCGATGCAGGACCCCGACGCTCCGGAGAACTGGCCGAGAGTCTGGTTCATATGGAGGGGCAACGCCCTCGGCTCATCCGCCAGGGGCCAGGAGTTCTTCTTCAAGCACGTGCTCGGCACCCACAACAACCTCATCGCCGATGAAGTGGCCAAGCCGCACATCAAGGAATCGAAGTACAGGGACTCTCCGCTTGGAAAGCTCGACCTGCTGATCGACCTGAACATGCGTATGAACACGACCCCCACGTACTGCGACATCGTGCTCCCGACCGCTCACTGGTACGAGAAGGAGGACATCAACACCACCGAGCTCCACTCCTTCGTCCACCCGATGGGCGCGGCCGTTCCGCCGAACTGGGAATCGAAGAGCGACTGGGAGGCCTTCAAGTTCATATCCAAGAAGTTCTCCGAGATAGCGAAGAAGCACTTCACCAAGCCGGTGAAGGACATCGTCATGAGCCCGCTCATGCACGACACCCCCGGCGAGATAGCCCAGCCCGCCCTGAACGGCGTGCAGGACTGGAAGAAGGGCGAGTGCGAGATGATCCCCGGCAAGACGACCCAGAGCTTCACGATCGTCGAGAGGGACTTCGCGAACGTCGACAAGATGTACACCGCGGTGGGACCGCTGCAGAAGACCAAGTACGGCTTCCACGGCGTCATGCTCGACGGCAAGGAGCTCTACGAGGAGTACCTGAACCAGGAGCACGTCGAGAAGAAGGAAGTCAACGGCCAGAAGCTCATCTCCATTGAGACCGCCAAAGAGGCCGCGAACTTCGTTCTCGCCTTCTCCGGCACGACCAACGGAGAGGTCTGCTTCAGGCAGTGGTGGGAGGAAGAGCACCACACCGGTCTCATGAAGGAGGACTACCTCGAGGCGAGGAAACAGGCGAGGGCCGTCTACCCCGGCATCAAGTACCTGATACCGGACGACAGGTGCCACGGTCTTGCCCACGAGATGGCCAGCGGCAACAGGAACATGTCGATGACCTACGACGACATCGTGGCCCAGCCCAAGAGGTGGCTCACCAGCCCGCTCTGGACCGGAGACACGAGGCGCGGCAGGGCGTACGGCACCTGGACCATCCAGACCGAACAGCTCGTACCCTGGAGGACGCTCACCGGACGCCAGCACTTCTACCTCGAGCACCCGGTCTACCTGGACTTCGGCGAGGCGCTCTCTACCGCCAAGTACAGGCTGAACCCGGCCAAGATGAACGAGGTGCAGAAGTCCGACAGGACCGACGCGCTCCATCTGAACTACATAACCCCGCATAGCAAGTGGGCCATACATTCGACCCATTACGACAACCTCAGGATGCTCACCCTGTCCAGGGGAGGAAACTCCATCTGGGTAAACGACAGGGACGCCGAGAGCGTGGGCATCAAGGACAACGACTGGGTAGAGGCCTACAACGACAACGGAGTCTATGTGGCCCGCGCGGTCGTCAGCGCCAGGATCCCCTCGGGTTCGACCTTTGCATACCACTCACAGGAAAGGACCATCAACATCCCGAAGGCGGAGCAGAGGAACAAGATCAGGGGCGGATTCCACAACTCGCTCACCAGGCAGAGGCTCAAACCTCAGTTCCTGACCGGCGGTTACGGGCAGTTCTCCTACGGCTTCAACGCCTGGGGCCCGATCGTCGTAATCAGGGACACCACGGTGCTGGTGAGAAAAATGAGAAACCAGGAGGTGAAGTGGTAATATGGATCTCAGAGCGCAACTTTCAATGAGCTTTCATATGGATAAATGTATCGGCTGCCACACCTGCAGCGTGTCCTGCAAGAACGTGTGGACATCCCGCAGGGGCGCCGAGTACATGTGGTGGAACAACGTAGAGACCAAGCCGGGCGCCGGCTACCCCCTCACCTGGGAAGACCAGGAGAGGTACAGGGGCGGCTGGGAAGTTTCCGGCGGGTCTCTCAGGCTCAAGCTCCTCAAGGGCCCCGGCAAGATCAGGTCGCTGGCGAACATATTCTTCCAGCCGAACCTGCCGACCATTGACGACTACTACGAGCCGTTCACCTATGATTATCAGAACCTCTTCAACGCCCCGGCCGGCGACGACCAGCCGGTAGCGAGGCCGAGGTCGCTCGTGACTGGCGACTTCATGGAAAAGATAATCATGGGCCCGAACTGGGACGACGACCTCGGCGGCTCGCCGCTGTACGCCGCGAACGACCCGAACCTCAAGGGATTGTCGGAATCGCAGAAGGAGATGCTCACAAAGTTCCACAAGCTCTTCTTCTTCTACCTCCCGAGGATCTGCAACCACTGCCTCAACCCCGCTTGCGTGGCCTCCTGCCCGTCAGGCGCCATCTACAAGAGGGGCGAGGACGGCATAGTCCTTATCGACCAGGACACCTGCCGCGCCTGGAGGTTCTGCGTGAGCGCGTGCCCTTACAAGAAGCCCTACTACAACTGGGCCAACGGTAAGAGCGAGAAGTGCATATTCTGCTATCCGAGGACCGAGACGGGCCAGCCCAACGCCTGCGCCCATGCCTGCACAGGCAGGATCAGGTTCGTCGGCGTGCTCTTCTACGACGCGGACAGGATAGAAGAGGTCGCGAAGACCCCGGACGAGAGGCTCGTGGAAGCGATGAGGGACATCATCCTCGACCCGAACGACCCGAAGGTCATCGAAGAAGCCAAGAAGCAGGGCATCAGCGACAACTGGATAGTCGCGGCTCAGCAGTCTCCCGCCTACATGCTCTTCAAGAAGTGGAGAATTGCGATGCCGAACCATCCGGAGTTCAGGACCGTGCCCATGAACTTCTACATCCCGCCGCTCTCCCCGGTCCTTCACAACGTGAAGGCCGACACGGGCGGCATGTTCGACGGAGAGACGCTGGACTTCTTCTACGCCATCGACAAGATGAGGGTCCCGGTAAGGTACCTCGCAAACATGCTCTCAGCGGGCAACGAGCAGGTCGTTATCGAGTCTCTCAAGAAGCAGATGGCCGTAAGGCTGTGGGTGCGCCAGCAGAGGGTAGGCGACGTCGGCGAGAGCCAGGCGAAGGCCGCTCTCTCCGCGGTGGGCCTCACCCCCGAGGACGCCTTCGAGATCTACAAGCTGGTCTCGCTGGCGACCTTCCAGGAGAGGTTCGTGATCCCCGAGACACACCGCGAGTCCATGTCCACCGTGGACCCGAGGACCATGTACGAGAAGAGGGGCACCGTGGGCTTCGGCAACAAGAAGCAGGAACTCATCTCGAGGCAGTGGTAAACGGAGATCATGGGAGACACGAAGCGCATATATACCTGCCTGGCAGGGCTGCTTGAGTACCCCGGCGAGGACATCAAGCTCAGGACCATTGAGTGCATAAAGGCGCTCGAGGGCCAGGGCTACCCTCCCGAGGTTACAGAAGAGTTCGGCAAGTTTCAGAAGGACCTGGAGAACATACCCCTGGACGACCTCCGGGGGGTGTTCTCCTACACCTTCGAGCTCACGAGCGAGTTCACGCTGGACATGGGATACCACATCTATGACGGCTTCAGGCGCTCGAACAGCCTCGCCAGCATCAAGGGCATGTACGTGCAGAACGGGTTTCCCCTCGAAGAGGCTTCGAAGGGCGAGCTCCCGGACCATCTTCCGGTGATACTCCGCTTCCTGGGCTTCACGGACAACGAGGAGCTGAGGAAGGATTTCAGGGAGACGTTCCTGGTGAAGGCCATGGAGAAGCTCCAGAAGAACTTCGAGAAGAACAGAAAGAATCTCTACTGGCACCTCATCAACGCTGTTTACAGAATTATCGATAAAGATGTTAAAGGAGGCTCATAATGGACAAGGTCCTTTTCGGCGTGATGCCGTACATCCTTCTGATGACGGCTATCGTCGGCGCAATCTGGAGATACAGAACCAATAAGTACTCGTGGTCGTCCCAGTCGTCCCAGTTCCTCGAGAACAAGACCCTGTTCTTCGGGTCCTTCCCCTGGCACTACGGGATAATAACCGTGCTTCTGGGGCACATAATCGGCCTGTTCGTCCCGAAGAGCATACTGCTCTGGAACGCGGTGCCGCTGAGGCTCTACATACTCGAGCTCACGGCCCTCGCGCTCGGTTTCCTGGCCCTGTTCGGCCTCCTCGCCCTCATCTACAGGAGGCTCACGAACCCCAGGGTCAAGGCAGTGACCTCCGGCTGGGACGTCCTGGTGCTCATAATACTCCTCATCCAGGTCCTTACCGGCGTAGGCAACGCCATCCTCTACAGGTGGGGTTCCAACTGGTATGCCGCTTCAGCGGTACCCTGGATGTGGTCGATCCTGAAGCTCCAGCCCAACGTTGATTACATCGCCGGGCTGCCGCTCATCACCAAGACCCACATCTTCAACGCGCTCATCTTCATAGGCCTGATCCCCTTCTCCAGGCTGGCGCACTTCGTGGTCATCAACCCCTACAAGTACCTCGTACGCCCCTATCAGGTCGTAAGGTGGTACAAGAGGGAGAACCAGACACCGAATATCGTGCAGTACAAGTAAAATCCGGGGCGGGTGGACTGAAAGGTCCACCCGCTCTTTTTTAGGGCTCTGTCTGAGCGCACCCCCGCTTCGCGATAATACACTCATCATCCGGCTTCTTGTCCTGAAATTAGATCAAAGGAGAAATCTGCAATGTCGAAAATAACTAAATGGGAGCCGGAGAACGAACAGTTCTGGCGCGAGACCGGCAGTTCGCTCGCATGGCGCACGTGCGGCATCACCACGTTCACTCTCGTATTCTCGTTCGCAACGTGGTTCGTCATGAGCGCCGTGGTCGTCAGGCTTCCGAACATCGGTTTCAAGTTCACCACCATGGAGCTCTTCTGGCTCGCGGCGATACCGGGACTTGCGTCCGGAATACTGAGGTTGATACATTCGTTCTTCATACCCATCCTTGGGACAAGGCCGGTCGTCAGCATAGCCACCATCATCAAGCTCATACCGATGGTCTGGCTGGGTTACGCGGTCCAGGACCTGAACACGACCTGGAGCACCTTCATGATAATCGGCTTCCTTAGCGGCATGGGCGGCGGCGATTTCTCCTCGTATATGCCTTCAACCAGCATCTTTTTCCCGAAGAGGCTTCAGGGCCTTGCGATGGGCATCCAGGCCGGCATAGGCAACTTTGGCGTCAGCGTCGTGCAGTTCGTGACCCCGTGGATAATAAGCTTCGCCCTCCTCGGCGGAGCCTACGGCATACCGCAGCTCTTCACAAAGACTGACGTCATAAAGGACGTCAAGGTAACAAAGGACGTCTCCGGCGTTGTCACGGATATCGTGTACAAGAAGCCTGAGCTTGCCAGCGCGATACTGGTCACGAAGGAAGGCGAAGTCGTAAAGGACGTGGTAGTCCAGGAGACCGAATTCACCAAGAACATGAAGGTGGAGCTCAAGAAAAATGACGCGGGCGCGGTTACTGACCTGACCCTCAAGAAGGTGATAAAGAAAGACATATGGGTGCAGAACGCGGCGTTCTGGTATGTCCCGTTCCTCATCCTGTCTTTCATCCTCAGCGTTGTATTCCTCAAGAGCATTGACGCGTCCGCGCTCGGCATCAAGGGCGGAGCCTTCAAGAAGATGTTCGAGATACTGAGCTCTAAGTACAGGGCGCGCGTACATACCTGGAACTGCACCATAACCTATATAGGCTCATTCGGTTCGTTCGCGGGTTACGCGGCCGCTTTCCCGATGATGATCAAGGTCATCTACGGCGGCTTTGACGGCGCGCCGGACCCGCTGAAGTACGCCTTCTTCGGCCCGCTCATCGGCGGACTTTCACGCGCCGTCACAGGCGGCCTGTTTGACAAGATAGGCGGCAGCAAGGGCATGTTCTGGTGCTTCCTGGGCATGATAGTCGGCTGCCTTGGCCTCATATTCGGCGGCTACCTTACGCCGACAGGGCTTGAGAAGTTCCCCGGCTTCGTCTATATAATGCTCTGGATATTCCTGATGACGGGCATAAATAACGCCGCGACCTTCCGCCAGTACCCGATAGTCTTCGCGTATTCGCCGGCTCAGGGCGCGCAGATGCTCGGCTGGACCGGCGCGTGGGCGGCCTTCGGCCCGTTCATCTTCACCTCGCTTATCGGCATGTCCATCACCAAGACAGGCAGCGCCGTCACCTTCTTCGTGGGCGCCATAATCTACTATAGCTACGCCTTCATCCTGAACTGGTGGTATTACACCCGCAAGGGAGCGGAGAGGTATGACTACGGCAGCAGCGGCGGCACATGGTGGGACAAGGCAAAGGACACCTGGGCGAAGTAAGGTCTTCAAGGCAGCATCAAGGAACGATTCGAAGGCATGGGGGAGAGGCATTCTCCCCCATGCCTTTTTGTATTAGGCCTTTTATGGGCTGGATATGCCTTTGACTAAAGCCCCTGTTGTAGTATCATCAGAAGATGCATCTTGGGCGTTAAAGGAAAGCGGAGGACAGGCTATGGGCTCTCTTGATATGGCGTTGACTATTGGCGGCATTGCGTACGGATTAGTTTTGATTGCAGCAACCTTCGTAAACAACAAGGTCCTTGAGGCCTTCCGTCTCGATGTACTGTTTATGAAAAATCCCTCTCCCTCGTCCAGGGGCATCAATCTTGTGGCCGGTCTGGCCATTATCGGCTACAACGTCTATACCATGATCTGAGGGCGCGCGCGTGCGCAGCAGCGCACCCTTTTCTCCGTAAACCTCCTGAACCCGGATATAACCCACTATAAAGAGCAAGGTAATGGCGTCCGCGAGCGGCCCTGCTAAAGAACAGGATTCCCGGCTTGCCGTCTCTAAGCGGGGGAAGGCTTCGGCCTTTCCCCGTTTTAATCTATAAATTCAGCAAAATTAAACACTTAGGTCTGTAGTCGTCTCTTGACTCCCTCCGAAAGCTACGATATACTTCCATAAACATTGTGGTTTTTAGACCTAAAATGGAGGAAATCATGAGTAAATTCGATAGGATGGACCGCTTCGGAGTAATGACGATAGACAAGGCTGAATACGACAAAAAACAGGCATATGTATTGAAGAACTGCAAATGCGCCGGCTGCCCTTCATATGTCGCCGGCGACCCGGAGGCAGGCTTTTGCTTTCCGGCCATGGGGACCAGCGACAAGATCCAGTTCGAGAAGGAGTGCATCTGCAAGACCTGCTCGGTATTCAAGGAATATGAGTTGAATCACTCATTCTATTGCACCAGGTGCTCTCAGGTCTGCCAGACATTGAAGACCGAGGGCCCCGCTGCCCAAGGCACCTGAGAGACTCGTAAAAAAGAGGTGCTTTTCAGGGCGGGGGCGGATGTCCACCGCCCTTTTTTTTCGCAAAAAAACACTGTATTTTGACGTATTAACGCCAGAATTGGTCTGGACAATCCGGGGGTGTATGTAGTAATATTTATAGACACCCAAAATGAGACGGTGAAATTTTCTGAAAGAGGAGATTGGAATGGATATTACCACCCCGGAACAGGCTAAGGACGCTATCAAGAAATGGCTTGATGAGAACCACCACGACATAAAGGAAGTGAAGGACGAGAACGCCACGTTCCATTTCGAGATCGACTATCCCCTCGGCTCGATGAAGAAGCAGAGGGTATTGCAGCCCAAGGAGTTCCTCAACCTTATCGTAGTTCTGAACGGCGTCAGCATAGCGAGCGAGCACATGGCGAAGCTCAAGGACATGAACCCCAAGGACAGGGACGCCTTCTACGGCGAGATCAGAAAGGACCTGCTCTTCCTCCAGAACAGCTACGACCTCAACATAGACGACGCCGGGGTAGCCAAGCAGGTCCAGTTCTCATACGAGTTCTACTATGACACGCTCGGCAAGACCAAGCTCTACGACGCGCTTCTTCTGAACCACAGGACGCTTCTGTACATAATAACGAAGTTCAACGACGAGTTCGGCATGCCCGTGATGCCGTCTTCGCAGAAGGGCGGACAGGCCTAAAAGGCCCTGACGTCCTCCGCCACCGGAGGTCCATATGGCTCCACAGATGCTCGAGATAAAATACGAATGCCAGCACAAGTCCTGCTACGTCAACTGCAGGGAAGGGATACTCTGCCTCGAAGAGGGGCTCTTTGGCGACCTCTCGGCCGCCTTCCCGGAAGAGGGCATATTCAGGAGCCCCAAGGGGGTATGCAGGATGGGCTTTTCTCAGCCCTTCAAGGTCGTAAGGCTCCAGAAGCTCGGGGCAGGCCAGCTCGAGGAGGCCTCTTCAGCCCTCGACCCGAAGGACCACCCGCTTCTCCTCCTCGTGGAGGAGCACAAGGCCATAAACAGGGCCCTTGAAAAGGTCGAGGAGCACATCCGCAAGAGGGACATGGACGGGCTCTGGGTATCGACCAAGGAGCTCGAGAACGACCTCGTGCTCCACTCGGGCGTAAAGGAGGAGGAGGTCCTCTTCGGCCTCTCCAAGGGGCTCCTTCCTTTCGGCGAGACGCTTGTCGATATCATCAAGGAGGAGCACAGGGAGATAATCTCTCTCCTGCATAACTTCAGGGCCGCCCTCGAGATAAACGAGCTCAACGACGGCATAATCGACTCGGTCGTCGTGAGCCTGAGGAGCCACATCAGGAAAGAGGACCAGGAGTTCTTTGAGATAATCGACAAGTGCCTGAACGACGAGTTGAGGCTCAGGATCACCCAGGGCATGAGGGAGGTCGAGGCGAGCTTCGTGCGCGCAGAGGCAGGGGTGCGCAAGGTTAACAAGGAGCGCATGGCCATCCAGGCGGAGTACGACGACCAGGTCTCGGTGTCGAGAGAGGCCGGCTGCGATACCTGCTGCGGCCACTGACCGGCAGGGTAGAATAAAAACGCTAAAGGCCGCGGGGCTTACGCCCCGCGGCCTTTTTTTATTTTAGACATTTATGCTGAAAAAATCTGTCAGGCTGCTCAAAAAGCTCCAGATGCAAGGCCCCAGTTAAATGGGGGAGCGAGGAGCGAGTCGTACTCTTCATGTACGTCGCAGCGACGAGCTTTGAGGCCAACACAGCAGATGGATTTTTTGAGCGGCCTGCTATAGAGGGATGTGTATATAGACGACGTAGAGCCACATGCAAATGAGCGTCGCGCCGAGCCAGCTCACGTACTTGACGGCCCTCCTGTTCCTTGAGTGGACTATGAGGAGCTTGATAATGATAACGAAGAGCCCGGCGGTCCAACCGACCAGGCCCCAGAGGCTGAACCCGTACTTTGCGAATGAGAGCACCGCGAGGACGAGGAATATGGTCCAGCTTATGAAGCCGTTCCCCCTGTGTATCTTCCTCTCGATCGGGCCCTTTGCCTTGACCATCTGGAGGCCGCTTATGAAGCTCGTGGTGGCCAGTATCATGCCGATGCTGGCGAGCAGGGTGGAGAAGTTCGTGAACGCGTTAATGAGTTCGAGTAAGCCGCTCATCGTTTATTCCTTGTAGATTGCCTTTAAGATGTTCCTCTGCACGAAGTACGACACCATGCCGAAGTATATGAGCACTATAGGCAGTATGAGGAAGAGGTTGGGTATCGTGGTGTTCTCCGCCACCTCGTTGCCGTCTGACTCGCTTATGACGATCCCGTACGTATTGCGGAGCGTCCTGTTCCCCGTGATCTTGTTGCCGTGCGAAGAGAATACCATGATGCCGTCCCACGAGTTCAGGTTAACGCTGTTGTTCACTATCTCGTTGTCGTCGGAGTAGCTGATGAAGAAGCCCTTGTCCTTGTTCAGGGTCGCGCTGTTGAGCTCTATCCTGTTGTGGCTCGACTTCTCCATGTAAAGGCCGTACTGCGCGTTCGAGCTCGATACGTTGCCCCTTATCGTGGAATAGCTCGTGGAGTACAGGGCCATGCCGTTGCCGTTGTTGGTGAACTGGTTGTTCGCCAGCGTGACCTTCGTCGAGTTTGAGACGAGCGCCCCGGCCACGGACGAACCGGTCGCGGAGAGGCCCGTGACCGAGACGTCGGAGGCGTTCGATATCTTTATGGCGGGCTTGTTCTGGATGGCCGCCTGTATCTGCGTGGACGCCGGGCCCGTGTTCGAGCGAAGGATAAGCGGCTTTTCTATGAGGACGTTCTCGACGAAGACGCCGCTGTTGACGACGATGGTGTCGTAGGGCATGGCGGCGTTAACGGCCTCCTGAATCGTCTTGAACCGCTCCGGGACATAGAGCGTGGCGGCGCAGGCGATGGAAGGGACCAGGGAAGCGATGAAGACCAGGAGGATGCTGAATGCCTTTGTCATCAATGGGTAGAATCCGTCCTGATCCCTTGAGGGACGGGACTGGAATATCTCTTTGTTTGAATTGGATTTAGACTGAAATCATAGCAGAAAGGCCCCATGAAGTCCAATTTTTTGTAATCTTTCAGGGGTATTCCGGCCTGATTGTCAGCATTCCCTTTTTATTCTTGAATGATACCGGATTTGTAATTATGATGTTGGCAAAATTCCGGTCTTTTGCAAGATTTTGACCGGCTAATCATGCGCAATATGTTGATTGAGGGGACGGAAATATAGTGAGCAGCCCAATGACCGAATGGGAGTTTACCGCCACCGTAGCGGGGTGGATAAACCAATACCTTGCCCTTAATCCTTCCCTTGTCTTCAAGGAGGCCAGGTGCGAACAGCGCTCCTCAGGCTCTGCCAAAAGGCGGGACATTTCCCTTATTGGTAAAGACAACCGCGTGCTCGTCACGGGCGAGGTTAAGCTTCCCTATATGCCGGATGGCGCCACTCCCTACAACGAAACTGTCTATCAGGACGCGCGGAAGAAGGCGGCGCAGGCACAAGCATCCCATTTCTTTACATGGAACGTGAACGAGTGCGCTTTGTGGGAGACCTTCTCGCAAAAAACCGCCCCGCACGAGCGGCAGTACAAGGCATGGCAGGTGCTGAAAACGCCGGTGGCAAGCCCGGCCCACCTTGAACATCCGATGACGGCGGACGCCATCAAAGATTGGCTCCCCGTTTTCCTTTACGACCTCCATCGGGTGATAAAGGGAGAGGCGAAGATCGGGGCAAAGTCGCCCGATGAAAATTTCATTCTCTACCTTGAATCGCATCTCAAGGCCCCCATCCACCTCACCGTGCAAGCCCTTATGGCGCATTATCAGCAGCCCCGCTTCAAAAGCAGGCTTGACCAATGGATGCGGGATGAGCAGGGCTGGATCATTTCAGACGAACCTGAGAGCGTGCGCGACAACCTTGAGCGGGCCGCCAAATTTGCCTGTTACGCCCTGGTGAACAAGCTGGTCTTTCACGAGGCCATGCTGAAGCGGTACGGCCAGCGTATTAAGAAGATAACCGTCCCAAAGCACATTGAGACCGGGGAGGATCTGCGCCTCCACCTTGAAAAGTTTTTCGCGGAGGCAAAGCAGGTTACCGGGGACTATGAAACGGTCTTTGGCGAGGACCATAATAACATCGGCGCGCTCATCCCGTTCTATTCGGAATATGTGGGCGGCGCGTGGCGGCAGCTCATCGACCAGATCCACAACTTCGATTTTTCAAAACTGGAATACGACATCATAGGGCGCATCTTCGAGCGGCTTATTTCGCCGGAAGAGCGGCATAAATACGGCCAGTATTACACCAGCCCGGAAGTGGTCGATCTGATAAACAGCTTTTGCATTACGCGGGGCGATGAGAAGGTGCTCGACCCGGCTTGCGGCGGCGGCACCTTCCTTGTGCGCGCTTATGCCCGCAAACGCACCCTTGCGCCGGGCCGTCACCATGGCGAACTATTGCAAGACCTCTTCGGAATGGATATTTCAAATTTCGCGACGCACCTCACAACTATCAACCTTGCAACAAGGGATCTGATAGACGAAGAGAACTACCCGCAGATTGCGCGGACGGATTTTTTCAATGTCCGCCCCAGACGCCCCTTTCTGTCGCTTCCTACCCATGCAGCCATCGGCGGAAAGATGACATCTAAAGGGATGGGGAGCATACAGCACCGCGATGTTGAAATCCCGAAGCTGGACGCAGTTGTAGGCAATCCGCCCTATGTGAGGCAGGAGGATATCCCGAAGGACAATAAGGATAAATATGACAGGCTGGTGAAAGAGGAATGGAAGGGGATAGACCTTTCAGGGCGGAGCGACCTGCACCTTTATTTCTGGCCCCACGCCGCGACCTTCCTGAAAGAGGACGGCTACTTCTGTTTCCTCACGTCGAGCCAATGGCTTGACGTGGAATACGGCTTCAGGCTTCAGGGATGGATACTTCAAAACTTCGAGATAGTGGCTGTCATTGAAAGCGTGGACGAACCGTGGTTTGTGGGCGCGCGCGTGGTTACGGCGATAACCATTCTCCGGCGGCAGGGCGCTGAAAGAAAACGGATGGAGAGCGCCGTCCGCTTCGTGCAGTTAAGGATGCCTATAAGCGAGATTTTGGCGAATGACGGCACCACCGCCGACCAGATGGCAGTGGCATCGGAATTCCGCGACGAGCTGCTGGCGTTGGAGAAAAATACCGTTAGCAGCCGCTATCGCGCCAGGCTGGTGAAGCAGTCTGATTTATGGAGCGACGGCCTGAAAATGGGCGCCATCATGGGCGAGACTGGAGCCTACTACGGTAGCAAATGGGGGGTGCATCTGCGCGCCCCTGATGTGTGGTTTGATATATTGGAAAAAGCCGGAATGAGTCTGTCTCCTTTGGGGGAAATTGCCCAAATTGCCCGTGGAATAACAACCGGCAAAGATTCTTTCTTCTTCCCCAGAGACATCAGTGATGAGCTTCTGCAAAAGTACCCTACCGCCGCAGATTTCGAGGAGGCGGCTCTGGGTGTGCCTCGCAAGAAAGTGGCGGACGGCACGGTGCGGCTGGTGGAATGCGGCGAGGGGCGGGGCGAGGTCAAGCCTTTGGAGGCTGAATACCTTGAGCCAGAGGTGCACAGCCTTATGGAGATAAGCCGCTTTACCGTTTCGCCTGAAGACTGCTCGCGCAAGATCCTCCTCGTAAACAAGAAGAAATCCCAGCTTAAGGGCACCTATGTTTTGGAATATATAAAGTGGGGGGAGAGACAGGGCGTTCACAAGGGGGCTACTTGCGCAGCCCGCGTTACCTCTGAACGGGATTGGTACGATTTGACCGGGCATGAGAGGGGCGCTATTTTTCTGGCCAAATCTCAGCAATATAAACATATAGCTCCGATTAATGATGAAAACCTGCAATGTAATTGCAACCTTTATGATGTTCATCTGAAAGACAAAGCCAAAGTGAATGCCGTGGCCGGTATTCTCAATTCCTCCATTGTCCTCTTATCTAAATTTCAATTTGGACGCCCAATTGGAGTTGAAGGCAATCTTAAGACTGAAGTTGTTGATGTAAACATGATGCTTGTCCCAAACCCGGAAAAGGCGAAGGCCGCCCATATCAAACGGGTTGCCGATGCCTTCAGTAAGATGAAAGAACGGGGGGCGCTTTATTTCCTTTCCGAACGGCGTCTTAGGGAAATGGTTTATAGAAGGCAAGGAAAAGAAGCCGAGCTCCGTAATCTTTCCGATTTATCCGAGCTTGATATGGCCGACCGCCATGATCTCGATGACGCGGTGCTGGAGATGATCGGCTTTTCCTCCAAGACCGAGCGCAAGGCATGGCTGGAGAAGATCTACTCCTACTTGCGGGAACATTTTGAGCTTACCCGCCAGAAGGAGGAGAAGGCAATTGAAAACAAGAAGACCTCCGGCAGGGGCGCTCTCCGCCCCCCGGACATGGCAAAGCAGATCTTTGACGAGCTGCATGAAAAAGAGCCGCACTGGTTTAAAAGGTACGATCCTGACTTTATGGATGTCGAAGATTTTTGGACCTTCGACATTCCGGAAAAGGGAAAGCCAAAGGTCCACTCCGACCTTCTTATTCCTCACGGAGTGGCTTTTTTGCAGGGGCCGAGGAAGTCGCCGATCGTTGCCGTAAAGATAGAAGAGCAGGCAGCGCTTGTCTGCTTCCTTGCGGAGCACGGCATGCGCGGGCTGGTGCGCGTGCCGGTGAAGGCGGAGGACTGCGGACGCGTGTTGCAGGATTACAGCTATTTCGTCAATGCCCGCAACGCCCGATTGAAGGCGGTCCTCGAAGAACGAACGGCGGACGAGGATATGCGGGAAAAGGTATACACGCTCCTTGCCGCGATGTTTTAGGGATTGTTTTTAAAGAACGGACCAGTTTTCCATTTGCAGATTTTGACTAATCTTTATTAAAGGCCTTGATTATGATATCCGAGAGGCCTGCCCCGCCGTCCTTGACGATCTTTTCAAGGGCATTCACAAGTCCGGGGTCCCAGAACTTCTTCAGGTGATTGGTTATCCCTTCGAGGGCCAGCTCCTCGGGATACGGCTCGAAGAAGTCCCCCACCTCGTTCGCCATCTTAACGACCGCATCTTCCGGAGAGGACGGCGAGACCTCCGTGCTTGAGGAGGGCTCAGCCGCTTTTTTGACTGAAACAGCCGTGACCTTGTACTCGAAAGTGCCGACTGCCCAGTCCATGGCGCCGGTCGTGACTATGTTGGTCATATATTTAGGGGAATGGAATGTGGTGCATACGAGGCCCTCAGGCACCCTTTCCGTCGTGCGGAGTACCTGTGTTATCCTGCCCTTGCTGCTCCTTATCTCGACAAGGCCGCCGTCCTTTACCGAATATCTTTCCGCGTCCAGGGGGTTCATCTCCAGTATGTCATCCATGTACCAGGCGACATTGGGGGTGCGCCGGGTGAGCGTCCCGGAGTTGTACTGGTAGAGGTTGCGTACCGTGGTGAGTATGAGGGGGAATTCAGGAGTCGTCTTTTCGGCTGAAGGGACGTATTTGGTTATGTAGAACTTGCCCTTGCCTCCGGCGAATGTCTCGGCGTGCAATATGGGCGTGCCTATGGGGGCCTTTTCATTGCAGGGCCACTGGATGCCGCCAGGCTCTTCGAGCTTCTCATAGGTAACCCCTGAGAAGGAAGGGGCCAGCCTCGCGATCTCGTCCATGACCTCGGAGGGATGCCGGTAATCCATTGGATAGCCCATCGCGGCGCTCAGGTCCCTTATCACCTCCCAGTCCTGCTTTCCCGTAAGGGGCGGCAGCACCTGCCTTACCCTCTGTATCCTCCTCTCCCAGTTCGTGAATGTGCCGTCCTTTTCGAGGAAAGAAGAGCCGGGCAGGACCATGTGGGCGTATCTGGACGTCTCGTTCAAGAATATGTCCTGGATGACCACGAACTCCATCGATTTAAGCGCCTCGATGACCTCGTTGGAGTCAGGGTTGGTCTGCACAACGTCCTCTCCGAGGACGAACATGGCCTTTACCTTGCCGTCCAGCGCCGCCCTGAACATGTCGGGGATGCGCAGTCCCGGGTTGGGGTCCAGTTTAGCGTTCCATGCCTTTTCAAAGACCATTCTGGCGCTCATGTCTATATGGTACTGGTAGCCTGTATACATCTCCGGGCAGGTGCCCATGTCGACCGCGCCCTGCACGTTGTTCTGCCCACGCAGTGGGCTTATCCCGGTGCCCGGCCTCCCTATGTTCCCTGTAATCATCGCAAGATTGGCTATGGCGGATACGCAGGTAGAACCCTGTGAGTGCTCCGTAACCCCGAGGCCGTAGAAAATCGACGCCCTCTGGGCCTGAGCGTAAAGCCTCGCGGCCCTTTTTATCTCTTCAGCGGCTACACCCGTTATGCCCTGTGCCGATTCAGGGGAATTTTCGGGCTGGAGGATGAAGTCCCGCCACATCTCGAAGGTTTCCGTCTTGCAGCGTTCAGCTATGAAGCCCTGGTCATGGAGCCCCTCTTTCATGATGCAGTGGGCGATGGCGTTCAGGAGGGCCACGTTAGTGCCAGGAGTAGGCCTGAGGTGGCATTCAGCCATCACGTGGGGAGACTTCGCGACTTCTGTTACCCTCGGGTCTATAATGATGAGCTTTGCACCATTCCTGGCGCGCCTTCTTATGAGCGCGCCCATGACGGGATGAGACTCGGTCGGGTTGGAGCCGGCCACCATTATCACGTCGGAAGCGAGGACCGACGTGAAGTCCTGGGTCCCGGCCCCGGTGCCGAAGGATATGCCGAGGCCGTACCCTGTGGGCATGTGGCATATCCTCGCGCAGTTGTCGACGTTGTTATTCCCCATCCCGGCCTTGACGAGCTTCTGGACGAGATAGTTCTCCTCATTGGTGAAGCGGGCAGATGAGATGG
>Ga0209323_10000884_pt1 | contig 19730 bp, 15 predicted proteins | sample Rifsed19ft2_FD_184014 | JGI IMG/M metagenome (GOLD analysis project Ga0209323, IMG submission 184014) | Soil microbial communities from Rifle, Colorado, USA - sediment 19ft 2 (version 2) | ecosystem: Environmental > Terrestrial > Deep subsurface > Rock core/Sediment | place: Rifle, Colorado...
AATATCTGCTGCAATGTTGAGGGACTCTTCCACGAGCTCTTTTGCGTTCAACGAGGTATGTTTTATTAATGCCCTTGCTGCTGCAATTGCATAAGAACCGCCGGAACCAATGCCGATAATACCGTCATCCGGCTCAATAACATCGCCGCCGCCAGAGATCAAAAAGGAGTGTTGTTTGTCAACAACGATAAGCAGAGATTCCAACCGCCTGAGTACCTTATCCGTTCGCCATTCCTTGGCCAATTCGTGGGCGCTACGCAGGACATTTCCCTGATATTGTTCGAGTTTGGCATCGAACCTCTCCATCAGGGCAAATGCGTCTGCCGATGAGCCGGCAAAGCCTACGATGACCTTGTCGTGGTAAAGCCTTCGGATTTTTTTGGCATCCTGCTTTACAATGGCAGCATTCATGGTAACCTGGCCGTCACCACCAATGGCGACCTGTCCATCCTTTCGAACAGCCAGAATTGTTGTAGATACGATAACAGGGTTCACATTCAAATCCTTTGTATTAAAAAATCGGTATTGAGATTATTTTTGAATTAACTTTTTAATGGTATCAATTTACAGAAGAGTTATCAAGGGTTTTCTCATTTGTTATTGTTTGACAAACAACGAATTGGACGTATAATTAAGCCAGAATATACCACGTATAATCTGTGAATGAGAGAGATAGTTGCTTGCTATTTTATAGCAATTTATGATCGTGTTTTTTGAAAGGAGAGGTATGCATTATGGTAGCCAAAGATATTATGAATAAGATTGTTACCGCTGCAAAGAGGAAGACGATCGGCAGGGATTTGGCAATAAAATTATTATCTGGCATGTACAGCGGATTGCCTGTTGTGGACGACAAGGGAAAGGTTGTTGGGGTGGTAAGCGAGTTTGACCTTTTAAAGGCCATCAGAGACGGGAAGTCGCTAGAACAGGTGAAAGCGGAGGATATTATGTCAAAAAATCCCATTTGTGTCTCCGAAAATACCTCAGTCGAAGAGATTATAGACCTTATGATGAAACATAATATTATCCGTGTGCCTGTCGTGAGAAACGATAACTTAGTGGGGGTCATATCCAGATGTGATATCCTCAGTAATATTGTGGAACCTGAGTTTGTGACGGTTTTTGCCGATTAAAATGACCATTTAGTCACAAATGGGCGCGAATAAACACAGATAAAAAATGTAGTAGTTCAACTCACCGCAGAGGCGCAAAGTACGCAAAGTTTTAAAGACCAAAAAAAGAAGAAGTGGAGAAAAGATGGATATAAAATGTTTTGCGATTTTGTTTTTTCTCCAATACCCCTTCTTCTCCATTTCTCCTTTTTTGTACCTTTTCCAACCCGCCTGGGTTAGGTAATTCTTTTTTTCCATGTTTTTGTTACTTTGGGCGTTTCTTTGCGCTCTTTGCGCCTTTGCGGTGAACTAACCATGTCTGAACAAACGATAAAATTTACTATTTCCGGTATGCATTGCGTGAATTGTGCCACGACGATTGAGCGAAGACTTAAAGTTTTGAAAGGGATTAAGTCTGTCCGGGTCAATTTTTCCAATGTAACCGGGATTGTCACCTATGATTCCGATGTTACAAATAAGTCCTCTATTACAAAATATGTAAAGGATATCGGTTATGTAGCAAAGGAACAAGTCAGACTTGACCAGACCTCTAAGGCACATATTCAGAGGGGATGGCTTATTTTTAGCATCCTGGCCTCTATCGTAATGATGGCACTGATGTATGCCCCCATGCCTGAAACAATACACGTCTCTATGCCTTATATGCTGATGATTATTGCTACAGCCACGTTATTAGGTCCGGGAATGGATTTTTTTATCAGTGCCTATAAGTCCGTTAAGAACTTCTCTGCCAATATGGATGTACTCGTTTCGATGGGCATTCTGTCTTCCTATCTTTATAGTACTTTAGCAATTTTTGGTATCTTCGGCACGTCGGGACATGCATTCTTCGAAACAGCGGTGATGTTGATTACCTTTATTCGCATCGGGAAATATCTGGAAGAACGGGTGAAGGGAAGGGCCAGTCATGCGCTCCAAAAATTAATGAAACTCCAGTCCGATAAGGCACGATTGCTGTCACCGGAAGGAAAGGAATCGGAGGTCAATGCCTCATCCATTCACGCGGGAGATAAGGTCGTTGTTCGGGCTGGCGAAGTCATTCCTGTAGATGGTGAAGTTGTGGAAGGCCTTTCGTCTGTGGATGAATCCATGGTGACGGGAGAATCTATGCCGGTCGTGAAACAAAAAGGCGATAGTGTAGTTGGGGCAACCATAAATAAGACGGGTGTGTTAATCGTAAAGGCCACGAGGGTGGGTGAAGAAACTGTTTTATCGCAGATTATTAATATGGTTGAGGAGGCACAAATGGATAAAGCCCCTATTCAGCGATTTGCAGATAGGGTATCGAACATATTTGTTCCGGTGGTAGTTGGTTTGTCCCTATTGACCTTTATCTGCTGGTATTTTGTATTTCACAATCTTGCGGGACAGTTACCTTTTCTGTGGGCATTAAAGATGGCGATTGCCGTGTTGGTGATTGCATGTCCGTGTGCCATGGGACTTGCTACTCCAACGGCGATTCTCGTTGGAAGCGGGGTGGGGCTGGATCATTCCATACTCATTAAACGCGCCAGCGCCCTTGAGGGAATTGCACGACTCGATACGATAGTATTTGATAAAACAGGGACAATGACAGAGGGGCATTTTGTCGTTAGCGATATCGTTCCTTTGGGCGCGGTTAGTGAATCGGAACTGATTAAACTTGCGGCTGCAGGGTGTGATTTTTCAAATCACCCGCTCGCCCAATCAGTAGTGGAAGAAGCGAAGGCAAGAAAGTTAACATGGGATACCGTTCAGGGTTTTCGTGAAGAACCTGGCAGCGGTATTGTCTGTCGCTATCAGGGAAAGGATTTATTCATTGGGAATGAAGGGCTTATGAGCGTCCACGGAATAAAAATTGAGGCGCACGATAAGATCAATGAACTGTATGCCCATGGGAAGTCTCTTATGTATATCGCTCATGATCACGCATATATGGGTGTACTTGGTCTTACAGATAGAATAAAGCGAAATGCACGAGATGTCGTGTCACAGTTGAAACAGATGAACATACGGATTGTCATGATGACTGGCGATAACGAGCAGGTGGCAAAGTCAGTAGCGTCAGAAGTAGGTATTGCGGAATATCGCGCCAGGGTGCTCCCTGCCGAAAAAAGGGAAATCATAAAGGATTTCCAGAGGCATGGTAAGAAGGTGGGAATGGTTGGAGATGGTATTAACGATGCGCCCGCACTGGCTCAGGCAGATGTGGGAATCGCCATCGGTGCGGGAACGGATGTCGCAAAGGAAACAGGTGATATTGTTTTAGTAAAAGATGATATGATGGATGTAGTCAAGTCGATTCAGCTGGGGAGACAAACGTTGTCTAAGGTCAGACAAAACCTGTTTTGGGCTTTTTTTTATAATGTTGTTGGGATTCCGATTGCGGCCGGGGTTTTGTATCCATTTTTTGGAATAAGCCTGAAACCGGAGTATGCAGGATTGGCCATGGCCTTTTCTTCTGTATCAGTGGTGACTAATTCTTTGTTGTTGAAACGCGCTTCATCCCTCCAAAAATCTCTTTAAAATGTTCACAACCTCGTTGCTGCTTGAAACGAGCCTGGCTCCAACAAGTTGATTATGGTTCTTTTCCACAGACCAAACTACCTGATAGAGCATCTTAACACTTTTTGTTGAGGTCTTTTTCGGGGAGACCTTAAACTCGATCATGGCATAGGTGCCGGGTTTAATTCTATTATCCGTTTCAAAGCACATTCCATTGATACTGATATTTTTTGAAATGCCTTCCTTTTGAAATTCATCAACTTCCGGCAAAACGACATATTTTAACGGGAAATGAACCGCTACTCTGCGAAGCCCCCTTTTCTCTAAAGAAATAGCGGCTTTGCTTTTTGCCTTCGTTTCCTCGGAAGTGTAAATACACACCCTGTTCTTGCCGGTTTTTTTTGCCAGGTACAGCGCTGAATCAGCCGCTCGTATGAGTTCTTTCGTTGAGGTGGTGTGATGATCAAACAGAGAAGATAAACCAATACTCGCGGTGAGTTGAATGTCACGGCGTGTGATGGGGAATAAGCTTCCTGCAATGACAACCCTTAGTCGTTCCATTACGACGATACCTTCTTCGATATCAGTTAATGGCATAATAATACTAAATTCTTCGCCTCCGTAACGCGCCAAAATATCAGTGTTCCGTATCGTTTCCATTACCCGACTGGCAAACTGACGTAACACCTTGTCTCCTTCCGGATGTCCGTAGGTGTCGTTGATTGCCTTAAAATTATCAATATCAATTAAGGCAAGGGAGAGGGGATGCTTATATCGGTGTGCGCGGAGAAATTCTTTTTCTATGGCATCGTCAAAGTAGTGTCGGTTGTATATGCGTGTCAGACTGTCCGTAATTGACAATACCTTTGTTGATTGAAATAAACGGGCATTCCTTAGCGCAATGGCGAGTGAATAACAGACGGGGAAAAAGTGCTGAATATCCTCATCATTAAAGGCATTAGGCTTGTGACTTACCATGGAGGCATATCCGATGTCCTCGCCATTTGCAACGAGTGGAAGTGTAATGGTAGACTGAATCGATATTGGTTTTGTTTTTATCGGTGTGTCGGCCGTCATAGGATTTTCTGTAATCTGTTCAATATCTTTTATGGAAACTCCCTTGCCCGAAGTGTCTGAAGATATCTGGAAGATATTATGAACTGCTTGCTTGATAAAATGGCTGTCCATAGCATAATTCTGCAAAATATACAACTTTGGCTTTGCCTCAGCAAGGACGAAAATGAGCAGTACGGTATAATCAAATAATTGAGACATTTTGACCTTTACGGCCGTTATGATATCACAAATTTCCATGTGAGAACAGATGTTGGTGTTTATTGTTCGCGGGAGGTTTGACTCAATGGCTTCCTTGTTTGCCAATGGACTTTTGCTTATCCTGTGGGATTTCTCTTTTGTTTTTATGTCCTTCTTTTTAATCAGGGAAAGCAGTTCCGAAGCCTTTTGAAGAAATTCCCATTCGCAGAGGGCATTTTTAATAATTTGTTTCACGAGATCGATATCACGAAACGGTGTGATGATGTATGCATGAATGCCCCGCTGGATGGATTCCTTGCCAAGGGGTATCTCGTTTTGACGAATCAAAAGTATTATGCGGGTATTCGGGGAAACAGCCTTAATGAAAGAGGCGTATTGTATAATCTTTTGTTTCGAAAATGAACTATTAAGGATAAAAATGGCAGGTTTTTTTTGGTTTAAGATAGACTTAAGCTGAGTAGTTATTTTGTGTGTTTTGATGTGACAGGGGGGTAATACAAATTTTTTGAGTTTGAGGATATCATGTTTGCTGCTGTCGCTGATAAGAAACAGGGGTCTCATAAATAGTATGTCTCCACAATTATATCTTACCGTATTTTATGTGGAATTATACACATTACATGAAATAATTTCAAAGTAATTTAGTTGGTAACGGAGCTTTTCACGGTATTTTTCAAAAAACTAAAGTATTACCAATATGTTTTATCGTGTATCTTGCATCTCGCTTTTCATTGGCCTGATGCTTCGCCTCGCTAATACACTTACAGATTCATTGCAATTGCGAGCGATAGCGAAGCAATCTTGATCTTTTCAATACAAGAGATCGTTTCGCCCGCAATGACGGCTTTCGTATTACGGCCACTTTTAATTAGGCCTTCGGCGACTACATGAATTAAAGATAATCCCTCCATTGATGAGAGGGACTAAGGGAGAGTGCGTAGCTTTTTCTTTCACCCCCCCACCTAGCCTCCCCATAAGCGCTAAGTTGTTTTTGATATTTTTTACAGGGATTCCAATATCGAATCCCCGTTTTCACGAGGACAAGTATCGAACAAGGAATAATGAATGTCGAAGGATAAAATTATGGTGAAGCTCAAAGTGCAGAATCTCGTTCTGACTTTATACACAAGATGAAAGTCTCCCTTAAAGAGTTACGTGAAACAAGAATATGGTTATTGATGATTGTAAAGGCCAATCTCATAAAGCCGCCGTCAAAGCTTGAACCCCTGATTCATGAGAATAATGAGCTTATTTCAATTTTTGTAACAAGCGTAAAAACCGCGAAACAAAAGGAGGATAAGAAAACTTCATAATTCGAAATTCCTTGTTCGATATTCGTTATTCATTACATGGTTAAATTAATCCGTAATTTTAACTTAGCGCTTATGCCTAGCCTCCCCCATCGTTCGACTGAGCTCACGACGAAGTCAAGGGGGAGGAACAATAGTTTGAAATTCCTGTACATTAAACTAATTGCTATTTTTTGGGCAAAGGAACATACCCAATTTTTGCCACAATATTTTGTCCCTCAGGTCCAAGTGTCCAGTCTATATATTTCTTGATAGCTGGAGTCATTTTACCTGCAACATAAACATACAAATAACGGGCAATGGGATATTCACCATTCCAGATTTGCTCATAATTCACCGACCTGTCCTCTTTAATAGGTGATACGGCGGGTGTATTAGCCAGCTTCTTGATCTTCAATATCTCTAATTCAGGTATCTTTTCAAAATAGGCCACGCCACCAAAACCAATACCCCATTTGTCCCTTGCCACAGCCTCAGCCACGGCGCTGGTACCCGACATGGTCTGGCAATCGGGGGCATAATCCCTGTCCAGCAGCACGTGCTCCTTGAAAAACACATAGGTCCCACTATTCGATTCCCTGGAATAACGCATAATCTTCTGGTCAGGGCCTCCGACCTCTTTCCAATTTTTATAATGACCCGTGTAAATACCCAGGATCTGCTTCATGGTCAACTCGCTAACGGAGTTTTCCCTGTTCACCACGACGGCCAAGCCATCCAGTGCGATTTTAACTTCAGTTATCTCCCCCCCTGCTTCCCTTGCTTTTTTTGCCTCTGCATCCTTTATTGGTCTGCTGCTATTGGCAAGGTTTGTGGTTTTATTCAAGAGTGCGGCAATGCCTGTCCCAGAACCTCCTCCCGTTACCTGTATGGTAATGTCCTTGTTTTTATTCATATACTCTTCTGCCAACCGCTGTCCCAGGATGACCATCGTATCCGAACCCTTGACGGTAATACTTTCTGCAGCGCCCTTAACGGTAATAATTTCAGCAGCTTTCGCTTGATTGTAAGACGACATACCATATAAGCATGAAAATATAATCAACGACTTTATAAGCCTTTTCATGTAACTTCCTCCAAAAAAATTATTGTAAGAATTAATATAACTCTGATTTTCAAAAAGAATCCATGTCACATTAAAATACAATCTGATATTGTACCCTGACCCGATTCTCTTGTTTATCCTGCTCTTCCCCTTCTTCGGTCACGTAGTGGCCAAAATCGGCCTGTATCTTTGAGCGATGGGCGCGGAAATAATAGTTTACGCCAAGCGCATATTCCCTCCCGAAATCATCAGACACATCATTGTCAGGATCCAGCAGGGAATAACGAGCGGCGACTTCCAGTTTTTTCGGTATCACAAAATAGCCGGCCTGGGTAAAGAAACCGTCGGAGTCCACAGTATCGCCGTCAGATTCAGGATCTTCTGTCATTACAAAATACTCGTTATGCCACGAGAAGCCCCTGTATTTCATACTCAGTTCAGCAACTCCAAGTATGGTATCCGTATCCGCGGGTTTCTCATCTTTCACCTTTCCGTTAAATGCTACAGAAGCCCCAATCGTCGCCTTGAATTTCTCAGTGTTCTTTATATCTGTTTCATCGACAGTATCATACTTGCCAAAGGGGTTATACCTCAGGTTGAGCACATACATGAGTTCATTATCTTTGTTGTCGTCCTTATTCACCCTTTTCGCGGGATTCTCACCGTCTCCATTAAAAACGGCGGCATGGTATTCCAGGTAACCGTCTAATGGTTTTCCGTAGATGTCTACACCATAGTCTCGATCCTGATCAAATGCCTCGCTGGTTATAGCTCTATCCTGGAACAGGAGCTTTGCAGAGGTTGTCATCCTTTGCTGATTAAAGGGCACCTTAAAGTATCCCATCTTGGCATTTAATTCTTCAAGGGGCGTCCAGTACACATAAAAATCCCTTATGCCAACGTCAAGGCTATCCCCATCCAGTTCAATATAATAATGGAGCAGTTTGCCATAGACGTTTCCACCAAAAGAAAGCCTTGCCCTCCGGACGTCAATATTGTTTGTGTCTCTGGCTCCATAATCCGCATCATTATCCTTAAATGTGTACCGGAATTGCATCCTGCCGCCTATACCCAGCGAATATTTATCATCTGGCGATCTGAACACGATTGAATATTTTTCCTCGTCAGGGGTATACATGGCAGCGACCCCGGACAAGCCAAGCCCCAGTTTCTTTCTGGCTTCATCAGTAGAGAGATAATCTTCCACCGCGTGTTCCAGTTCTTCCTTATTATAAACTTTTTCGACCTGTGCAGGCTCAGCAGCAACCACGTCCAGACGTTCTTTAATGGCTTGTATCTGTTCTTGCTGCCTTGCAGCCGACTCCTCCATCAACTGCAACTGCCACTTTAAATCCTCCAAATTGCTACCACTTTCTTCAGCAGGCTGTGCAGTCTGCTGGGCAAAGGTATCGTTAATCAAGCCCTGTGTGTAAATACTGCACGCTACCACAGCAGTCGACAAGACATATTTATACCATTTTCTACGCATACGAAAAACCTCCTTTTCTCAAAAACTTTATCTAAAATACACTTTCAGTTATGATAAAATTTCTTTGTTAAGGAATTGTTAAGGAATTGTTAATTTTGTGTTAAATTATATGTGTGTGCTTTTACAAGCGGTGTATTGCAATGCTGGCAGGGCTTAACAACGTGCTCTACCTGCTCCAGGTATTCCGGACGTCGTCGCGCAGCTTAGGCAGCCGGGCACAGCGGAGCAGAGGCAGCGCCTCTTCGTATTTACCTTTTCCTATCAGCAGATGATCGTGGCGAACCCTGACATCCGTTTCATATTTTCCTATGCCAGAGGCCTGGTTGTTGCGATAATAAGTTTGAACTGTGCCCCCGGCGGTCAGCGCCGCGTTTTTGCGATGCGTTCGACTTGGTCGAGGTAGCGGGCGATGTCATCGAGCGGTTTGACTTCCTGCGCGCGGCGCAGCAGCGGAACGGCTTCTGCGTACCGGCCCATGCCCACCAGCGCCTGCGCGTGACGGATTTTGGCTCTGACTTCGAAGGCGTCGAGGCTCTCGGCGCGTTCGTAATAGAAGATTGCCCGGTCGGGTTCGTTTTGCTTGGAATAGAGCTGGCCGAGCAGCATCAATGCTTCGCCGTCGAGTGGGTCGAGCTTCACGATCTCTTCCAACACGCTGACCGTCTCGGCGTTGCCGCCACCCTCAGCCATACTGAGGCGTGCTTCGAGCTTGAGCAACTTCCGGCGATCAACCTCCCCTAGCCGCTTATCCCAGACCTCGCGCATATGCGTCGCGACCTGCCGGGCTTGAGTGAGCGCACCCCGCGCGGCCAACATCTCTGCGGACTGCAGCGGCCGGGCGAACGGTTGTTTTGCATTCACATCAATGGCCCGTTGGTAGGCGCGCGCGGCGAGGTCCATTAAATTTTCGCTGACATAGATGTCGCCGAGCGTGTGGAGGCTGTCCACGGTCGCTTTGCCGAGGCGGTCCACGGCTTCAAGGTTTACGGCAGCCTTGAGTGGTTGTTTCATGCCGAGGTATGCCTGTGCCTGCAACAACCAGAAATCGGTTTTCTCCGGGTAGCGCCCGATGAGCACTTCCAGCAGGGTGACCGCGTCCTCGAACTTCTGTTGTTTGAAAACGCAACGGGTGATGCCAAGCCGCCACTCGGTGTTTTCAGGTTGGAGCAGCAGGGCATTGCGGTACGCAGCCTCAGCGGCCTGATAATCCTGTTTGGCGGCATAGGCGAATCCGAGCAGGCCGTATGAATAGGCGTCACCTCCGCCGAGTTCTATCATCCGGGTAAACGCGCTGATTGCGTCGTCGTGCTTGCCGTCGCGGACATAGATCAGCCCGAGGTTGCGCCATGCGCGGCGGAAACTGGGGAATTTCGTCACGGCTTTACGGTAGTTGTCCAACGACTCGATCATCTTGTTCTGTTGGAACTGAATGCCGCCCAGAGTGAAATCAAGGATAGCGGAACAATCCGGCTTTATTTGTTTTTTGAGCGAGACCTCGGCCTTGGGCATGTCCTCAGCCATCATCGGACGGATCTTCTCAAGGATCGCTACTTCCTCCGGAGCGACGCGGGGCTCGATTTCGGAGTTGATGCCGTAGCCGGCAATGAACTGTTTCTGAAAGACAGGATCATTCCATATCTCCAGTTCCAATTGAGACGCCCGGGATGGCGTTGGAGTAGCCGCGCCTGTTTGTGTTGGGACACAGACGGTTATTCCAAAGGTCAGGAGAAAAAAAGCGAGGGAGAAAAATCTGCAATCTGGAACCTGCAATCTTAATTTTTTCATGGTTGTTATCCTTTCGGGAAGCTGAGGGGTACACGCATACGGGACCGCATGGCCAGACCGTTCCGTTTCCTTGGTTCAAATTTCCCCTTTACTGGTTGTCTGGGATGAGCGGATTGGGTGACCGCTGTCACCATGCTTGCTGGTGGATGCATCAGCAACTCCAATTTCGTAGCGGCTGATTCGATTTCAAGACGGGCCTTTTCCGTCAGGGTGTTGAGGAGGTTGAACGGAATCAGTGCCGTGATCGCGATGCCCAACCCGAACGCCGTGGCAATGAGCGCCTCGGCTATACCTCCAGTGATCGCGCCGGGTGTGCTGAGTTCTCCGCCAATGAGCGAAAACGACCCCATCATGCCGGTAACCGTGCCGAGCAATCCGAGCAATGGCGCGAGCGTGATCACCATGTCCAGAATCGGAATACCGCGCCGGAAACGTTTCAGTTCCTGCTCCTGCGCATACAGTAGCGAGCTAGCGAGCGATTTCTCTCTGTGTGCCAGCGCGTAGCCCAACGCGCGCACGACGTAGAACTCCGACGCCTTGCTGGTGCGTATCGCGCGCTCCCTGTCGCCCTGGCCGACCGCTGCAAAGAATGTCTTCATCGCTTGCGGATCGCGCTTGCGCTGCTCGCTAATCAGGAAGATGATACGTTCGATGACCGTGCCCAGCGCCAGGATAGAAGCAAATAGCAACGGCCACATGATCGTTCCGCCCTTCTTAAAGAGGTGGATCAGGCTGGTCTTCTGTAAGAGCGTTTTAAACTTGCCGCTGACTTTTTCTGGCATCGTGGCGTCTTCGGGTGGAAAGCTGGATTCTGTTTCCGGGTTGATGCCGTCGCCGGCAATGAACTGTTTCTGGGATATAGCATCATTTTCAATGGCGGTAACGTCGCTCTGACTGTCGGCGCGATGGAGGCGTGTAAAAGCCAAAACCAGGAGACAGGAAAGAAAGGCTACCGTCACCGACAGTCGCAATCCCACCCAGAACCGACGGGAAGGCTGCGTTCCTGCGGCGGAGAAATTCATAACATGCTTCAAATATTTTCTCATCATAATCGTTACCTCGGTTGAAAACGGATTGGCACGCGCATTTTGCAGGACACGCGCTGGCCGGCTTTGACGGCCGGCTCGAACTTCCATTGTTTGACGGCATCGACCGCCGGTTTCTCGAAAGCGGGGTCCGTGGATTTCTCGACGCGCGGATTGGTGACCTTGCCGGTCGTGTCCACGACAAAGACTACGCTGACGACGACTTCGAGAGCACGCTTCCCGGCGGGATAGACCGGCGCCGCCTGAAAAATCGGGCGCGGCTTCTGGTCGATCTCGGCCAGACTAAACGCCTTTTCGAGACTATCATCCAGCGCACCGGCTTTGCCCATGCCGCCGATGCGGCCACCGGATGAAAAGTTGAGCGCCTCGGCGAAATCACCACCACCGCCGGCTTGTCCACTAAGCGCCGCCTCGATCGCGCTGAGGCTGGCGGCTTCCAGCTCGGGCGCGTTGGCTGCGGAGGACAGTTCGAGGTTGCGGATGATCTCAGCGGCGTCCGGAGGTTGTTCGGTTTCGTTGTCCATCTCTTCAGTCTTTTCGGTCTCTGGCTCCTTAGGTTTTTCCTTTTCGGCAGCAATATCTTCCTTGCTCAACAACTCCACCTGTTGCAGCGTGCCGTGGTCATTCTTGTGGCTGATGAACAGCAATCCGCCGAACAAGATGAAGCCGACGTGCAGCACGATGGCGCAGACGATACCGAAGGACAGATTGATTTTCATTTTTTGTCCGTGTTGATGCCGACCTTACTGATGCCGATCTTGCGGACCTCATCGAGGACAGCGACCACGTGTTTAAAATCGGCGCCGCCATCACTGTTGATAATGACCTTCGGATCCTTAACAGTAGACTTGAGCGTCTGGAGTTTCAACGGCAACTGAGCGATGGTAATTTTCTCCTTATTGTAAAACAAGTCACCTTTGGCGGTGACGCTGAGCGTGACGGCTTTTTCCGTCTCTTGCTGGTCGCCGAGCGAGGCGGCGCTGCCGGCTGTCGGCAACGCCACCTGCACGCCCTGGTTTTTCGTCATCGAGAGCGACACCATGATGAACGTCGCCAGCAGAAAAAAGATGATATCAATGAGCGGTATGATTTCGATCCGCGCTCGTTTTTTGCCGTAGCCGCCAGATGAACTGTGCATGGTTACTCCTATGTTAAAAATCAACCGATTCTATTCTGATACTATTTAATAAGCGCCACTAGGCGCCAGTTTACCTCGTTCCCAAGCTGGGGCTTGGGAACAAGAAAACAGTGTAGTGGCGCCTTGCCACTACAAGGTCTGTTTGAAATTCCTTAACGTCAAGATAGCTCCTCCATGAGGGGTTGGCCAGGATGAGTGACCTGGGCGACCGCACCAACTTGGCTCTCATGTGGATGCATCATCAGCTCCAACTGGGTGGCCGCTAATTCGATCTCAAGGCGGGCCTCTTCCATCTTGGTGTTAAGAAAGTTGAACGGAATCAGCGACGTGATCGCGATGCCCAACCCGAATGCCGTGGCAATGAGCGCCTCGGCGATGCCGCCCGTGATCGCGCCGGGTGAGTTGAGTTCACCGCCGATGAGCGAGAATGACCCCATCATGCCGGTAACCGTGCCGAGCAACCCAAGCAACGGCGCGAGCGTGATCACCGTGTCCAGAATTGGAATGCCGCGCCGGAAGCGTTTCAATTCTTGCTCCTGCGCGTACAGCAGCGCACTCTCGATCGATTTCTCTTTGTGCGTCAGCGCGTAGCCCAACGTGCGTACGACGTGGTATTTCGACACATTGCTAATACGGATCGCGAGCTCTGTATCACCTTGTCCGACCGCCGCGAAGAATGTCTCCATCTCTTGCGGATTTCGTTTGCGTTGCTCATTAATCAAGAAGAAAACGCGCTCCAGTACCGTGCCCAGCGCCAAGATCGCGGCGAGTAACAATGGCCACATGATAGGTCCGCCCTTCTTAAAGATGTGGATCAGGCTGGTCTTCTGCACGAGAGCCTTGAGCGCGCCGCCACGCGACGGATCGAGCGGCACTAGTCCTTCGCCAGTTTCCACCAAGTCCGCAATGCCCGATTGCAGCTTGCCTTCCAGCGGACGAATCAACGGTTTGGTCGAGCCAGACTGCGGGATAGCAAGGCCGGCTGCACCGCCGATCTTGGCGCAGAACAAGGCTACCGGACCTATAATGGCGAACTGACCGTCCGCCACCGCACCCTGAAAATCCACGCCGACACCGGGGAAACGCATTCCTCCGATGGCATCGAACAACCGCTTCAGCGAGACATTGACGAAGGCGGTCTGCCGGGCGAACTTCTCCGGTAGGGACAGCGTGGTGTTTTCCGTCGCCTGCTTGGCGGTCAAGATGGCTTCGCCGCAATACTGGAGTTCGCTGACGTTGATCTTCGATTCGAACGTGCGCGCATACTCATCGAGCAAATTGCCGGTGTAGGTCAGTTCATCCTGCCGGGCTTTCATCTCGGCCTTGATGGTGATGATCTCAAGGTTGCCGGCATCCACCAGGCGCGTAACCCTTTCATGATCGCGCCGGAGCTGGGCGAGTTTTTCCTCCAGGGTCGTGAGTTCTTGCGCAAGCGGCAGTTTTTCAGTCGCGATCTGCTCGCGCAATTTATTGAGTTCCTGAATGCTCTTGGCCAGTTCCTGCCCCGCCGAGAAGGACAGTTGCTTCATCGTCTCGTTAGCGGCCGGCTGTTCGGCAAAGCTGCAGATTGCCAGAAAGAAAACGCAAAATGTGACGCTGAGTGTTTTCGAGAGTGTTTTCATTTGAGTATCACCGGTAGTGGCACGAAGGCCGGGCTTTGTTTACCCTCGAGGATTTCAAGCGCCATCAGGACGTCACGGGCGACGGCCTTAGATGGTTCCCACTTCCAACCGTCTGCGGTGGGGCGACCGATGCCGGCTTCGCCGCGGGCGCTGACATAGTAGGCTTGCGCGAGACCTACATAAATGGCTTTGACCTCGGAGGGTCTGCCGTTAGCGAGGTTGTGGACTTCATAGCTGACGGTTATCTCGTTGTTGGTCTTATTAAGTTCGTTAAGGATGCCGAGAACGTTTTGGAACCGTTCGGCGGCGGCGACGCGGGTCTTGGACGGATCTTCCGGCATCCGTTGATACAGGGGTTGAAGTTTCGTCTGGATCGGCTCCGGGAGTTGTTTGAACATCTGGCGGACTTCTCCTTCCATACCGGCGACGGCCACGGTCAACTGTGCGCCAGCGGCCGTGAGCTGGTCGTTTTCAGCGAGCAATTCGTTGCGTTTCTTGTTAGCCTCGGTAACGCTGGATTCGGCCTGCTTGGTTTTTTCCTCGAGGGTGGCGATCTCCTTTTTGACCAGTTCCAGCCGGCAGATCAGTATCTCTTTGCCCTGCTGCCAGTCTTTGCGTTCCTTGGAAATGATTTGCTGGGTTTCAAGCCACTTGTCCATTGTCAGACGGGTCTCTTCGAGCGTCGGCGGGGCGGAAATTTTATCTACATCGCCGGTGCTCATTTCGGCAGATAGGACTCCAGATGACAACAGACAGATGGCGGAGGTCAGCAAAAACGTCCCGAACGCTAACCGCTGACGTACGTTATCCGATTTACAGCCTCTGATCTTTAATTTCTGATTTTTGATTTCTGATTCTTTTTTCATACTCACCTTATCCTTTTTTAGAAGTTCGTTACCGGAAGGTCTTACCATGTTCCGGTTATGTAAAACGAGAAATCGATGCCTTTTGTATAAGAGGTTCTCACCTCTTCATCACCAAGATAATCGGGGGGGCGGTAGACCTCCTCAATTTCCGGATTGGTCAGGTTCTTGGCCATAAACGTCAGATTAAAGTGTTTTCCGAGTTTTTTGGATACACTTAGGTTGAGTGTGCCATACTCAGTTGCATAGACGTCCGGCACGTAGTTGCCATTTCTATTCCCTGCGCCAGTCACCAGGGTATCGCCTTTCACCGTATAGAAAAGTCCGATTTGTGTGTCAAAGCGATCATAATCATACATCATATAAATATTGTAGAGGTATTCGGGTGCATTCATCATGTCGCGGGTAGTCGTCTCAACCCCGGCATAGGCAAGGTGTTCCCTTTCACTCTCAGGGAGCGTCACCTCTGAATCAATAAACGTTGCATTTCCCCCCGTCGAAAAGCCCTTCATCGCATCCCAGAAATACCCCAGGTGATGCCGCGTTTCGATTTCAAAACCGCTCAACTTGCCTTCCGGAAAATTCAGCGGCGTCGTAAAGGAAAATGCGTTAACCAGATCCTGCACATATTCAATAGGATACTTGATGTCTTTGTGGAACCAGGAGACTGATATCAATCCGCCGTTATAGGGCGTATAATCAAGGCGCAGGTCGTAATTTTGCAAGGCGCTCATCTGCAGTTCGGAATTCCCTATAAAGATATCGTCGCCGAGGAATTCCTGCTGCTGAATGGGTGTGAGTTCTTTAAAGGTCGGGCGGGCCACGGTTTCACTGTAGGAACCACGCAGCGAAATCTTCTTGATCGGTGTCAATACGAACCCGAGCGAAGGCAACACATCGGCCTGGTCAAACGAAACATCGGCGTCGCCGGGAAGCAGATCGGTGTACAAACGGTTCCCATTCTCGTCAGTCGTAACCCATTTCGCATCCTTTTCAGGGTCATTGATGATGCTGAGTGTGGTGGTTTCATAACGGGCGCCCCCGATCAACTTCACGAAAGACCATAGGGGTAAGTCCGCCATGTAATACCAGGCTGAAATATCCTGTTCGCCCTCATAATCCACGTCCACAAAAGGTGGTCCATCTTTTATTGTAGGGCCGTCTAGATCCAGAAATACATCGCTATAAGAATAATCCTCCCAGGAGCCTTCATACGTGGGAGCGGCATCCTCTCCGGTCTGTCTGTAGTTACCAAAAGAATCCTGATCAAACATGCGGTCTACCTGATCATAAAATACGCCGAGTTTTACATACCCTTCATCACCGCTCCATTGTTCAAAGGGAAACTTCAGGTTCGCAAAATATTGCCCGCTTTCTTCTGAAATCTCTGTCCATGTTCGCGAAACATTCCCCAGGAGAAAATTTGCGGCCGGTGTGTATGGGCCATAGTATGCCGGGTCAGTGGATGACGGAATACCATAGTCGGGGTATCCTTCGTCATAAGATTCCGCATACCAGGCCGAACCGAACTGCCGTTTGTCGGGTTCATCTAAACCGGAAGAGCTTAGGGCAATGGTCCAGTCGGTTTTAGGAGAAAGAATCGTGAAGAAACCTTCTGGTCCAATTTCAGAAATGGATAGTGTGTGTTCTCCTTTGAATTGCAGCGTATCTGTTGTCCGCTCGGTATACTTCAGAGTTTCTGTCCTAAGGTAGGGCGCCGCATTCTGATTGTCGTGTGCATTGCCCAGGCCCTTCGGATCGTTTGGGTCGTAGCCGGGAAAATAATATGCCTTGCCCCTGGTATCTTCGGCAAGAATCGCCTTATCCTCCGTAACCCCGGTATGCATATAGAGTACATTCAGCGAATGGTCTTCGATTTCCGCGCCCACCGCGGTCAGCGCGCCCCATTGCATCTCTTCGCTCCCCTCGGTGACATCAAAAAGCGACGTTTTGAAATCTTCTCCTACAGCCGGTACCGGCGGTTCCGGTGGTTGGTCTGGATTTCCGTATTGAGGGGTCAGCCCTTTTTTGGGATTCTTATTATCAATCCATAAGGAATCATCAACTCCGTTGTCATAATAGGAGCTGTCCCGTTTGTAATATGTGCTAAAAAGGCCACCGACCTTGATTCCGTTCTTGAGTTCATGTTTCCCGCCGCCGGTCAGCGACATGTTATAATCAATCGGCGCATCATCACGGGAAATGCCCAGGGGGCCGGTAAAATTGCCATCCGACGGAATATTCCGAAGGCCGTCATCTGTTCCCATAAAATTCACTCCACCCCCCTTATAGGTGAGGAAACGGTCATTACCCGTCACCTGCGTGTTATATTCAGCACCGCTCTTAAATTTGAGCACCTTCTCGTCCGGAATGCCTTTGAGCGCCACATTCACGGCTCCGCCTGATGCATCGCCCTGCTGGTCCGGCGTAAAGGTTTTGCTAACCTGAACGCTGTCGATGACCTCCGTGGGAAACTGGTCGAGCTGCACGGCGCGCTTATCAGGATCAGCGCTCGGCAGGCGTACGCCGTTCATCTGTGAATTAACGTACCGGTCAGGTAGCCCGCGAACCACAGCGTATTTGCCGTCCTGCACCGTAGCGCCAGATACCAGATTCAATGCGCTGGCTGCATCAGTAGCCCCCGCCTTTCTTAACCATTCAGAACTGATAGAGTCCAATAGCGCCGGGCTTTCGACACGAAGCATCAGCAGGCCGGCTTCCGTTCCGCCGATCTGCAGATCCTGGACAACAAACTCCTCCATCTCCGTGAACTCGCAGGACAGCGAAGCATCCACGTCCGTCATCTTTCCCGGTGAAACCACCACATTGGCCTGCACCTGCCGGGTGTAGCCTTCTTTCGAAAAAACAAGCGTGTAGCTTCCCGGCGGCACTTGACCGAAAACAAAGTTGCCTTCATCCGTGGCGGTTATTTTATCGCCCGTTTCAGCAATAGAGACCTGTGCGGCGGCCAGAGGCACGTCAAAATCCTTGTCATACACAATGCCGCGAATAGAACCCGCTTGCTGCGCCAAAGCCATCTTTGTAAAGAAAAGCATCATAACGAGAAATATACAGCTATACCTCTTAACGGCTATAGCCATAAGCCCTAACATAGATTATCAAAAGCTCAAATATGATCATGTATTTTATTAATAAAAGCACAGTACCTGGTTAGAAAATATTTTAATTTCCGCCTTAATCACATTCCCTATTTCATCACTCAAATTAGGCTGCCTTTGGCAGCGACTTTTTTAATCTCCCCTCTAAAAAGAGGGGCAGGGGGTGTGTTAAAGGCATGTTTACACACCCCTTAATCCCCTCTTTCTAGAGGGGAAACTGTAATTGAAATTCCTATACAATGAACCTAAAGGAGCAACGCATGTCCCATTTTACGAAACCTGTCCAGAGTGTTTTTCTGGTATTTGAAAGAAGTCTCAACCCCTGTGTTTCACCAGCCATTCTCTGGCGAGTTGTTGCGCTTTTTCAATTTGAGAAGGGGGCATTTTTTTCCTAAGGATGTCGCGATACTTCCTTGCAATCTTATCCCCTTGTGACGCTCCAAGGCTGTACCACATATAGGCAGAGACATAATCCTGAAAGACCCCGCGTCCGTATTCATACATCATACCCAGTTTGGCCTGTGCAGATGGTATCCCCTGATCGGCAGCAAACCAGTACCAATTGGCAGCTTCCGTATGGTCTTGAGGAACGCCGCGTCCTTTGAAGTACATCAAACCCAGATTGATCTGCGCAATACCTTCCCCCTGTTCGGCAGCATGCCTGAACCACTTGAACGCTTCCTTATGGTCTTGATGAATGCCTTGTCCTCGAAGATACATCAGTCCCAGGTTGGTCTGCGCAACGGCAAGTCCCTGATCTGCAGCAAGCCGTAACCACGTAGCAGCTTCCTTGTAATTATGAGGAACACCTTGTCCTTTGTAATGCATCCAGCCCAGAAGGAACTGGGCTTCTGGAACTCCCTGCCCGGCAGAAAGCTGTAACCACTTCCTTGCCAGAGTGTAGTCCTGAATTACCCCTTGTCCTTCGTAGTACATCAACCCCAGATTATTCTGGGCCAAGGCGTATGCCTGTTCGGCAGCAAGACGGTACCACGGAATCGCTTCTTTCTGATCCTGAGGAACACCTGTCCCATCTGAATACATCATGCCCACAAGGAACTGGGCTTTGGCATCCCCTTGTTCGGCAAGCGGTTTCCATTCTAGAAAAGCTACTGAATAGTCTCCGTTATTGAACGCATCCCAACCCTTCTGAACATCAGCACACCATCCTTTTGTTGAAGCGAACAGGAGGACTACAAGTGTGTAGAGAATAAGTGGTATATTTTTCATAATTTAATGTGTAGGAATTTCAAACCGATCTTGTAGTGGCAAGGCGCGCCTTGCCACTACGCTGTTAAAAGTCGCCGAATGCCTAATTTACCACGGGTCTCCCAACCCATCGTTAATCTGGCGAACTCTGATCCATAGTTCAGCGTCAGGCTCTACCCCGTGCAATGCCATCGAGCAGCAGGTGGCAGACA
>Ga0209323_10000894_pt1 | contig 19624 bp, 25 predicted proteins | sample Rifsed19ft2_FD_184014 | JGI IMG/M metagenome (GOLD analysis project Ga0209323, IMG submission 184014) | Soil microbial communities from Rifle, Colorado, USA - sediment 19ft 2 (version 2) | ecosystem: Environmental > Terrestrial > Deep subsurface > Rock core/Sediment | place: Rifle, Colorado...
CCTCGGGATTGGCCTGTTAAGCCCTTTTTTGCCGACATACTCAGCCAATGCCCCCTGCGGACATAATAGCCCGCACCAGAGCCTTCCAAAGAAAACAACCGAAAGCAGCACTAACGGAAACCACAATCCCCATATCAAAAATCTTGCCATAAGTATAAAATTATTCCGTATTGCAGCATCTTCTGCCGGGAGAGGCAAAAACGGCGGAATAAAAATTAGCGCTGCAAAAACAATAAACATCCCGGTATGGATATATCCGAATCTTTCTCTATTCCTTACAAAAAAGCCCTCAATAATATTTTCAATCCTCTTATTTCTCATTTCTGATTTTTTATATCCCTTTCTAATTCTGAGAATATATCCTCAAGCCCTTTTGCGAGTTTATCAAGATGCCCTGCCACCTCATGGACTTTTTTATCTATATCTAAAAGGTGCTCCCTCATCTCATCCACCTCCTGGCCTGTGACGCCGCTGGCCAATCCATGAGCTATCATTGCATGATGGCTCACATCATCAAGTATCTCGTGCAGGGTTTTCATGTCAGATTCTATATGTGATATATCACTGGTAACCGTTACCATTTCGCGATAAGGCCTCAAGACAAAACTATAAACAACAGCAATAAGAAGCGCCAGCACAAGGACGGCCTGAAGCGCAATACCTTCCCATGTAGGATAGAACCCCAGAAAACCTACAGCCGGCAATCCTTCTATCGGCGTGGAGGAGACCCATTCAGCCTCCTGGAGTTCTCGTATGCCCTTTCCTGCAAATGTAAAGGCAAGATAATAAAGAAGTGCGGATGTTACAGCGAAAAACGGGCCTATGGGAATCCTGACGCTTCCATATTTAATCAGGATAAATAGCCCGACAAGAAGCAGAGAGCCTGCAACAAACCCTGCAACAATTGCGCCGCTATTGCCGTCTGACGTGGAATACAAGGCCTGATAAAACAGGATTGTCTCAGCGCCTTCGCGATAGACAGCGAGAAATGCGGCAAAGCCCAGAGCAAACATATTCCCCCTGCTTAATGAACTCTCCACCTTTGATTTTATGTAATGCTGCCATTTCGCAACCTCTATCTTTGTTATAAGCCAGTAGCTCACATAGAATAAGACAGCGGTGGCTAAGAGCATGGTAATGCCCTCAAGGGCCTCTTTGCCAGCGCCGCTGATGGTGATTGCTGTCTGGAGAAGAACAGCGGTAATAACACTTGCAATGAGGGCCGCTCCAGCACCCTTATATACTGTTCTAACATTATCCTTCTGCCCTGCCTTTGTAAGATAGGCTGTAAGCGCGCTTATTACAAGGATTGCCTCAAAACCTTCCCTCAAGATTATTATGAACGAATTAAAGAATACGGTGTATGGCGACTCTTTCTTTCCCTCATTGTTTTCCGGGAGTTTTTTAGCGTCATTTTCCAACGCCCTTGCAAGCAGGCCAATCTTTTCCTTTACATCATCCGCAGGCGCATTTGCAGCCATAGCCTTCCTTATCTCACCGAACATGGATTCCAGCTCACTCTTCCTGCCTGTGGAAATATATAGGCCTACAGCGGTCTCCATACCGCTTCCTTCAAAGCCGTTAAAATATGCCTCAGATACAGATGCCTTTGCATTATCTATCCTTCCCTCTGCATACGCATCCACGCCTCTGCTCAAAACACTTTCTATTTCATGAACAACATCCGTCCATATCTTTTCACCTGCAAAGACAGATGCAAAAGTAGAAAGTATAAATATAACAACAATGCAAGATGTTCGCCTAAATGACATTTTTACCCCCTCGGACATTATATTGAAAATGATTATCATTTTTAAAATATATTGTCAAGCTATTTTTATAATCTTTGCAGAGGGTTTGACTCTCACCTTGAAAGCAGGTATCATCAGGCCATGAAAAAAGAACCAATCACAATAGTATCCATCGGCGGCAACACCCTTATCAGAAAAGGCGAAAAAGGCACCATTGAAGAGCAGTTTGAGCATACAGAAAAGTGTATGGCCTATATTGCAAAGATGGCATCACAAGGGAAACGGATTGTCATAACCCACGGCAACGGTCCTATCGTCGGCAACATAGTAATAAGAAATGAGGCTGCAAAGGATATAATGCCACCCATGCCCCTTTATATATGCAATGCTGACTCAGAGGGCGGCATTGGCTTCATGCTCCAGCAGGCGCTTTATAATCAGCTTAAAAAACTTAACGCGCATAGAGATGTGGCAACGATTGTCACACAGGTTGTAGTTGACAAAAATGACCCTGCATTTTCAAAGCCTGCAAAACCCATAGGCCCTTTTTATACAAAGGAAGAGGCTGAAAGAATCAAACAACAAAAGGGCTGGACAATACATGAAGACAGCAACAGAGGCTATAGAAGGGTTGTCCCCTCCCCTAAACCGCTAAAGGTCATTGAGGCAGATATTATAAAAAGACTTGCCATGGATGGTGTTATTGTGATTGCCGCGGGCGGCGGTGGCGTGCCTGTCATAGAATCGCCGAATGGAAGGCTAAAAGGCGTTGATGCTGTAATAGATAAGGATTTAGCAACTTCAGTGTTGGCAAGGGAGATAAAGGCTGCAACATTTATAGACCTGACATCAGTTGAGAATGTTTATATAAATTTTGGAAAACCGGATCAGAAGGCGCTGAACAGTCTTACTGTTAAAGATGCAAAGAGATACCATGCTGAGAATGAATTTGCCCCAGGCAGCATGGGGCCAAAGATAGAGGCAGCTATTGAGTTTCTTGAGACAGGCGGTAAAGAGGTTATAATAACAACGCCTGAGCTTGTAGAGGCTGCGATGAAAGGAAAGGCAGGGACGAGGATAACAAAATAGTGTCATAGTATCAAAGTATCATAGTTTCAGAGAAAAAACTTTGACTCTTTGACACTTTGACGCTCTGACACTTTTACCCAATCTCAATCTCCATGCCATCATACGCCAGCTCAAACCCGCTGGGCAATGTTTTGTTTGTTTCTGCGTACTCCAGGTTGTGGCTAAGGTGGGTAAGGATAACCCTTTTAGGTTTTAGTTCTTTCCCTACATCCACAGCCTCATGAATACTCAGGTGTGTCGGGTGCGGTTTATGACGTAGCGCCCCCAGTATCAGCACATCCAATTTATCAAGTATTTTTTTAGAATCCTCAGGAATGGAACTGCAGTCGGTTATATACGCAAGCCCGCCTATCCTGTATCCAAATATCTGCATCCTGCCATGATAAACATTTATAGGCTGAACCAATAGCCCGAAGAGTTCAAATTGTGACGAAATAAGGGATGTCTTAAGTTCCGGCTTCCAGCTATCGTTCCCATCATTAGTAAAGATGTAGTTGAACATGCTTATTATACGGTCCATGGTAAACTCGCTGCTGTAGCACGGAATCGGGCCTTTCTGAATCATATTGAAGATTCTGAGTTCATCTATCCCGTGTATATGGTCTGCATGGTGGTGTGTGAACAGCACAGCGTCAATGCGCTCTATGTTATGGGTTAAAGCCTGGTGTCTCAAATCAGTGGATGTGTCTATGAGTATATTCTTGCCATTTGCGGTTATAAACAGGGATGAACGGGTCCTCTTGTTTTTGATGTCCTTTGATGTGCAGATGCTGCATTTACAGCCTATAACAGGAACCCCTGTGGATGTGCCGCAACCCAATACAGTTATCTTCATTACCATACCTCTTGGCTGCAAAAGAGGTTATCATTTTTTATGAAACCATACAAGGCTAATCAGAAGCAGGGGGGACAGTCCCGATTCTACGACTCCGCTTCGCTCCGTCCGTAAATCTGGGACTGTCCCCCCTGAAAAAACTAACTTGCCAACTCAAACAAAATATAGCAGAATTTAAGATAAGTATAAAGAATCGGAACAGTGTAAGAGCCTCAATCCAGCGACAACGCAGCAGACGCGTCTATCTTCGCAGGCAGGCCATTATCGCCGGATCCAGCTAAGGGGTAAGTTTAAGATGACATCTCCTGTAGTTGAAGTAAAGAATTTGACCAAGGTCTTTAACAACCTCAGGGCCGTAGATAACATCTCCTTTGAGATATACCCGGGGGAGATCCTCGGCATCCTGGGCCCTAACGGCGCTGGAAAGACCACGACCTTGCAGATGCTTCTGGGCCTCACAACCCCCACATCCGGAGAGATAAAGGTCTTTGGATTAGACCTGCGCCATAATAGGGAGAGGATACTTCAGGCTGTAAACTTCTCCTCCAGCTATGTTTCACTGCCGTACTCCCTGACCGTCAGGGAAAACCTCACGGTCTTTGCTAAATTATACGGCATAAAAAATCACAGGGAAAGAATATTGAAACTCCTCAGGACCTTTGAGATAGATGATATATGTGATAGGGTAGTAAGAGGCCTTTCTTCAGGCCAGATAGCCAGGGTCTCTCTTGCCAAGGCCCTCTTGAATGAACCAAAGGTCCTTTTTCTGGATGAGCCAATGGCAAACCTGGACCCAAATATCGCAGATAAGACCAGGAGACTCTTAAAGGGTATAAAAAAGGAAAAAGGCCTATCCATCCTCTATACATCCCACAATATGAAGGAGATGGAGGAGATGAGTGACAGGATAATATTTCTTGATAAAGGCAGAATCTTTGCCGCGGGGAGGCCTGAGGATATACTGGCCAGATTCAGGGGAGAGAGCCTTGAGGAGGTGTTCCTCAAGATAGCAAGAGGAGATAACCCTTTGGAGGCCAAATGAAACTTTACAGGGTGATAGCCTTTACCACCCGCCACCTGTATCTATATAAAAGAAGCCTGCCGAGGCTCATGGAGATATTCTACTGGCCATTTCTTGACCTGGTGCTCTGGGGTTTTGTAACTATTTACCTGGTTCAGTTCAAGGGGCAGTTGCCCAATTTTGTTGCCTTCTTCCTGGGGGCATTGATACTCTGGGACATACTGTTCAGGTCACAGCAGGGCATATCAGTATCCTTTCTTGAGGATATGTGGGCGAGGAATGTCCTGAATATCTTTGTTACCCCTATAAGCCCGATGGAATATATCGTTGCATTGATGCTGGTGAGTATCGTGAAGCTTGCGGCCGCAAGCGTAGTGATGGTCCTGTTAGCCTGGCTCTTCTACTCATTTAATATATTTCTGATAGGCATATCACTCATCCCGTTGATAGCCAACCTTGTGATTATGGGGTGGACAGTGGGCATTGTCACAACAGCCCTTATCTTGCGTTTCGGCCAGGAAGCAGAGGTCCTTGCCTGGGCTGTTGCCTTTCTCTTCCAGCCGGTATCAGCAGTTTTCTACCCTGTATCAGTACTTCCGCATTTCCTCCAGATTATTGCCGGAGTCATCCCGTCGTCCTATGTCTTTGAAGGGATGAGGAGGGTTATCACAAGCGGCGACTTCCCTGTATCAGACCTCCTCTGGGCTGCCGGACTCAATGGTATATATCTTCTGCTGGCCCTTATCTTCTTCCATCAAAATTTCGATATTGTTAAGAAAAAGGGGTTATTGGTAAAGGCGGGGTAAGGGGGCATTAGCCTCCCTCAGAACAACTGATTTATCTGCTATATGAAGGTATGCTGCTTTACCACACGCAAAGATTTTGATGTGGGGGTTTACTTTGAAAACAACCTCTTTATAAACATCGTGCCATAACTTCCCCTGGGAAGGCTAAACTTCAGCATCAATTTCCTCCTCTCTTTATATATCTCGTCATCGGAATAGCTTACTGAGAGGCCTTTCGGGATTATAATAGCCTTTCTGTCTGAGCTTTTAAAAAACGCCTGTATGACCTTTCTTATATCAAACATGGAGGGTTTTATCATATTTCCCTTCAACACCTCTGCATAAACCGTCTCTGTAAACTTGTCAGGCATCTTCATCTTTGCCGCTGGAGTCGGTATGTTCAATTCATCAAGATAAATGAAATCATCCCTGTTAAGTTCATTATAAAACAGATAGTCATCCACAACCCCTTTGTAAACAGCCAAATCTTTGCCAATCCATCCCACGATCTTTCTCAAAATCTCATTCCAGAGATATGACTGGTATGCTGAGAAAAAAAGGGACATCTCCTCCCTCGGTATCTCCTGAAATAACGGCGCAAATCCCTTTGGGTCTTTTAAAAGATTATCAAAGGCAAGTCCTTCAAATCTGGTTTTTGCCTTCTTAAGACATGCCTCCCAGTTTTTCCAGTTTTCTAAAAAATATCTCTTCCTCTCCTTTTCTTCCTTTTTATCTTCAGGATGGATGTGGGTCAGGTATATCTGCAGGGCGCCGTTAAAATGCCCTCTCATTATCCTTTCTGCGATAAACCCTTGCTTTTGGTCATAACTTCCGAATCTCTGGTCGTCAAAATAATTGGGGAATCCCAGTCTTCCGGTATTCTCAAGATTTTTTAAGACAGTTTGGAGTTCAGCCTCTTTTATATGTCTCACTGTAATATCAAAATCATTGCCGGATATGAGGTCCGGCCCCATTGACCTGTCAGTAAAGCCGGCAAAGGAGAGGGAATAATTTTCTGTCTGGCATTTTATTTTAGGGCTGCCGCCTTTTATGGTGATGAACTGCGCAGTTAAGGCATATCTGTCCTTTTTCCCGCCGTATGAAAAGAGTCTGTAAGGAATAGATAGCTCCCTTGCAAGCCTCATGAGGAGGTCAACTGTATTCCAGCCTCTTTTTTTCAGGATGTATACGCCGAATCTGCCTTTCTTCTTAAGGGGGATATCAGCTACCTCTTCAACAATAAAATCCTCTGATTTAACCTTTATCTTCACTCTTTTCTTCCAGTTGTAGATATATGCACATAGCTCCCTGTTTTACAGGCAGGGCTTTCTGGTAACTGCTCATATAATCATTTGTATAAATTCAAATGTCAAGATGAATGAGTGCCAAATGCATACAATTCCTTGACAAAGATTTCTAAAAAATATATCTTTTAGGGCATGGATAAACCAACCCCAGGGAAAGATGGGAAAAGACTGCGACAGCATTACTTTGTGGCAAGAGAGCTGCAGATTACTATTGCACTTCTTGTTGTAATGGCGCTCTTAGGTGGGGCATTCCTTCAGTCAGTATCTGCGGCGCTGAATACATATTTTGGTTTTACAACGCCGGTCATGACTATATTCCTTACCATCGGTTATATCGCAATCGTCGCACTTCTGGCCATATTTTTTGCCCACAGGTTTGTCGGACCGTTTAAGAGGCTGGAATACGAGATGAAGATTATTGCAAACGGGGCATTGGATAAAAGGCTTACTGTAAGGACAAAAGATGAACTCCATGTGAGAAATTTTGTTGCCTATGTCAACGAATTTATAGAAAATTTCGAAAACATGAGCAAGGACTATAATAAAGTCCATAGCACTATATCCCTTCAAATGGCCGATATAATAAAGAGAATGGAAAAAGGACAATATAACCCGGAAGAGATAAAAGAGGCCATAAAGACCCTTCAGAAACAGATGCATGCATTAAGAGAGAAGTGGTAAGCTTCACCTATAAAAACCTTTCTGCAATCTCACTAACTGCCATAGCTCGCCGTAAGCCCTGCCTTGCAGGCAGGGTTGAGGCGAGCGAATGGAAATTAAAGTTTTGTCTTCCTCTGCAGTCAAGAAGCCCCGCCCTATGGACGGGGTTCTTCACTGCCGGCTTTATTTTCACTATCTTCCTGTATGCCCACGCCGGTCAGCCGCCTAAAAAATCCGACAAAGAAATAAATCTTGAATATTCCAATGTAACTGCCGTAATTGACGGGGATACCATAGAGATTCAGGGAGGAAAACATGTGAGATATATTGGAATCGACACCCCTGAGATGGGTGAGCCGCTTTACGAAGAGGCCAGGGATAAAAATAAAGAGCTTGTCCTTGGGAAGACCGTTAGATTAGCAATCTGTAAGGCCGAGCAAACAGACAAACATGGAAGGCTGCTTGCCTATGTCTATACAGGCCAGACTATGGTTAATATAGAACTTTTACGGGGTGGTTACGCCAGGATACTTACAATACCTCCTTGCGGGGTTGAAAAAGCAGAAGAGTTCAGACTGTACCAGAAAGAGGCCATGGAAAAAAAGACCGGGCTGTGGGGAAAAAAGAAGGGAGCAATACCACGGGACCTCATATCTGCATCAGACGCCGTCCGGTTCACCGATGAAAGGAAGGCAATTCATGGACAGATAATAGGGATACGTAAAGGAAAAAAGGCAATATTTCTGGGAATGGGTAATGACACAAAAGTAAGGCTCAGGATTGTAATCTTCAAGCAGGATGAAAGGAACTTTCAAGACTTAAATATCAATCCGCTAACCCATTATCTAGATAAGGAGGTAATAATATATGGAAAGATTAAGATATATAAAAATTTTCCCGAAGTTATAATAGGAAGTCCTTCACAAATAGAAATAAGGGAATAACAGCTGTGCTCACTGTGCATTGTGTTAACGGCTCCCTCTGGTAAGGGCAATAAACGCCGCGCCGATTATGCCACCGTCATCGCCCAGTTTGGAAGAAACTACCGTTACATGCTGCCCGGCTACCTTGAAGCTTCTCTTTAACATCTCATCTCTGGCCAATCCCAGAAATAAGTCGCTGGCATTGGAAAGCCCTCCACCTATTACTATCATCTCTATATTCAGGAGGTTCACAATATCTGCCATACCTATACCGAGATATCTTGCCAACCTTCTGAAGAGTTCCATACAGAAAGGGTCTCCTTCTCTTGCAAGAGAAGCAATAGTCATGGCTGATATGCCGTCAATGCCGCCGCATTTATTTAGAAGAGGTCCGGCCATTTTATCATCCTTGCCTTCTCTGGCCATCCTGACAAGGCCTGTTGCGGATACATACCGCTCAAGGCATCCCTTAGCACCGCATCCGCAAGGCATGCCGTCAGGTTCTACGGTAATATGACCTGCTTCACCTGCTGTCCCGTTCACACCGCGCCACATATTGCCATCCAGCACTATACCGCCGCCCACACCTGTTCCCAGTGTCAGGCCGCAAAAGTTTTTAATTCCAGAGGCTGCCCCAACCCATCCCTCGCCGAGGGTAAATGCATTGGCGTCATTTTCTATATATATCGGCCATGCAAGTTTGTCTGCAAGGGTATCCTTTATTTTAAAACCGGCCCATCCATTTAGATTAGGGGACTGGATAATAGTCCCGGTCTCCATGTCAATAATACCTGGTACGCCCATCCCAATGGCGGCAAGCCTTTTGCCCTTTATTCTATGTCTCACCTCTTCTATGGTATTAAGTATCTTTTTAAGTGTCGCATCTTTTCCTTCCTTAACACCTGTTGTCACCTCTGTCCTAAAGAGGAGTTCACCAGCGGCAGAGACTGCCCCAACCTTAAGGTTTGTGCCTCCTATATCTACACCTATTACATATTTCAACAGTGTCTCCCTTTGCAATATCTTAAACCTTGCTCTTAAAGATATGACCTGAAGGCATGTACCCCATTATTGCAAATTATTAAGATTCGGGCTTTAATGGCCAGTGCCAGTGACGGGTAAAACTTCTCAAGATGGAGCCGGCGAAGGGAATCGAACCCTTGACCTGCTGATTACGAATGATTTCTTTGGCAACCTCTCTCAGTGCTGTTTATTCCTATCTATTTATCTTTATTTGCGAAAGAGGGAATTAAGGATTTAAGCATTTATGCCTAATACGCTTTATTTATGCCTTCTACTATACAATTACTATACAGTGAAGGCGTTGCTATTGACTTCTTATATATATTTTGTTAATTGAATTTTAGCAGAGTAACAACCAATAAACAATATGAAAAAAATAAAATGTAGACGGTTTGATACAGAGTGGGATTGCTTTTTGGATATGCCAGAGGGTAAAATTTTGTCTTTGGTAAGTTTTCCAGTAACCTGTCTTCCTCTAATGGAAGATAGGGTATGGTTCCACCAGAAGAACCATACTCTTTAGTTTTTCCTTCTTTTGGTATCTCTTTCAGCATCTCTCCTAACTTTGCCTCTGCAATAACTTCCTCTATTTCCTCTGGATGGTCTGCAATCGTCTGAGCAAAATGAGATTGCTTGTGAGATATGCCAGAAGGTAGAGATTTACTTGCACCACCTTTATAATTCAAACTTCCACCATGAGAAGTTTGAACTTTCAGCATCTCTCCTAACTTTGCCTCTGCATAGAGCAAGGCTTCACCTGCCTCTTGGGCCCCTTCAAGAGTCTTATTTCTAACTTCTTTATGAAAAGGAATATCCAGACTATCTATTGCCTGAATTTTTACTTTATATGCTTTCACCTTTTTTGCATCCTGCACATATCTCGGACTGGCATTGAAGTCAAAAGCTATTTTGTCTCTGGACTGTTCAGCCTTCTGTTCAGGCAATTTTGCCACAACAGATGCCTTTACACCACAATCGTTCCCAATGCAGACCCTCTATTTTTTTCTTGACAAGTAAAGTAACATCATGTTAGTCTAAATATATGAAAAAATTTAAAGGCACATTGCTGACAAATTTTATAACTGAGGAGATGCACGCATATATTGAACCGCCACGCAAAAGTGGCTTTCCTGCAACGAAAAACGCAAGCTGCCTTTATATGCTCACGAACTGGTTGCAAAAAGATATTTCGGTCGGCGTTGGCGTTTCTCATGGTATGCTCCGAAAATGGCTTACGGAGCCGAAGTTCAGGGATACCATAAAAAAATACGAGGAAAAATTTGCCAAGATTTTTACAGAGTATTGGATTTTGCAAAGCGAAAAAACAGAAATTTCTTTTGATGCGCTTGTTGACCGAGATACTTACAGTATATCTCTTGCCAGAGAGATATTTGAGAATTATAAGATAAAAATTCCACAACTGATTTTGCAAAAAAATTGGAAGGCTGCCTTTATTTTGTGGCAGGCGGTTAAGATGATGTGCGCTTTGCATATTCCTGTTTATGAAATGGTGCCATTTAATTTGAATGTCAAAGAACTCGTAAGCGCAGAAATGGAAAAGGCAAAAAAGAAAAGAGATTTTTCTAATTTGAGATTTATTTTTAATGTGTTGACTGATTCATTCTAATTTTTTTACATTATTCAGTAATAAGATGTTACTGAATAAACAATATAAAAGGAGACGAAATATGACCCCGCCACAAGTCGTAACAAATCCAAACGCAATTATAGAATGCCATGCTGAGAGATGCCCCGTCTGTTCCGGCCACGGCTCAGTGAACTATGGAAAACAAATGTGCCATGCGTGCAATGGTAGAGGCTACCTTGTCTTGCCGAATACAATAGGTGTTATGCCAAAAAAGGAGAAGAGAGCAGCAGATGGAGAATTTAATAAATAAAACACAAATTTTATCACGCCTTGACTTTAAGGCTTTCTACCAATCACATGTAATAGATTTAAAAGAAAACGGCAAATCACAGGCAACAGGGCTTTGCCCTTTCCATGATGATACCCATGCAAGCCTGTCTATAAATCTTGAAAGCGGACTCTTTAATTGCCTTGCCGGTTGTGGTGGTGGTGATGTCTTTACATTTTACCAGCGATATAAAAAGATAGATTTCAAAACTGCCCTGAAGGAGATTGCAGAGATGCAGGGCATAACAGAGGCAGCACAGGGCAAGATAGTTGCTACACTTGAATATAAAGACACCACCGGCAAGACTCTTTACATTAAAGAACGGATAGAGCCGGGAAGGAACGGCAGAAGTAAAGAGTTTGTCTTTAGGCGCCGTGAAGGTGATAAATGGATAACAGGCAGGGGTTGTGAGCCTGTCCCTTACAACCTACCACAATTAAGCGAGGCCAAGTATGCCTTTGTTGTAGAGGGCGAGGCAAAGGCAGACCTGTTAATGTCATGGGGACTTGTTGCTACCTGTCTTGACTCAGGGGCTAATAGTCCTTTCAGAGAGGATTATCTGAAATACTTTGAAGGCAAAGAGAAGGTTATCGTATTGCCTGATAATGACTCTCCGGGCAAGGCTTATGCCTCAAAGATTGCTTCTGCCTTACACGGCAAGGTTGAGAAGATAAAAATTGTAAACCTGCCAGACCTGAAAGATGCAGAGGATATTATTGACTGGGCAAAGACCAAAGGTAATAACAAAGTAAAACTTCTTGAAATTGTAAAAGCAACGGCTGAATGGATACCACCACAAGAACCAGACCTTTTATCCTCTCTCCTTAAATGGAACGATATTTTAAGCCTTGATGTTAGGACTGAATACCTGCTTGATAAACTCATTCCCAAAGGCAGTATAACTTTACTCTTTGGCAGGGGCGGGATAGGCAAGACCTCTCTTTGTTTGCAGATTGCAAGGGTAGTAGCAGAGGGCATGTCATTTGGAGAATTGCAGACCATCAAGACGCCTGTTTATTACACAGACTTTGAGAACCCTTTGAGTGTCCTTAAGCAGAGGGTAGAGAATATTGGACAGAGTGATAACCTCTATGTATGGCATATCTCAAATACTCTACAGCCTCCGAGACTGGATACAAAGGACTGGGAGCTTTATAAGCAGTTACCAGCAGGGCTTCTTATATTTGATACTCTCCGAGCCTCTCATTTATCAGATGAAAACAACAGCCAAGATATGGCGGTTGTTATAGCAAGGCTTAAGGAACTCCGAGAGATAGGCTTTACAATCCTCTTGCTACACCATACACCAAAAAGCAACGAGGGTATTTACAAGGGCAGCACAGCCTTGCTTGACCTTGTTGACCATACCTTAAGCATAGAGGGCGTTAAAGATGCAGACGGTGAACCAATAGAATTTGACAAGGATAATCTCTACCGGTTAGGGGTAAGGATTAAGACACGATATGAGCCTCATCATGTATTCCTGAAATTCAACCCTGGGATAAAAGGATTTGAATTTGCCAAAGACCCTGACATTGAAATCATGGAAGCTATCAATGAATTACTTGCAAACAAAGAGGGGCTGAATACCAATCAGATTTACGAGATGGTTAAAAAAGAATTGGACATAAAAAGCAAAGGGCAAGTATTAAAACTCCTCAAAAAAGGTGAAGGGGTTTATTGGAATGTGGAAGCAAGGGGCAGAGCTAAAATCTATAGTCCAAGAGTCCAGACTATATATAGTGGGACTATTGGACTGATAGAGCCGAAAAACACAGAAACCAGTCCAGACAATCAAAATCTTAATCACAAGCAAACCGTTGATAATCCTATAAAGTCCAAGAGTCCAGAGTGTATCCAGACCGATAGACCGATAGATGATAAAGGATTGGACTTAAGGGAGGGCGTGATATGAACATCCAGACCGTTTTGACAGACCTCAAAAATCTTGGCTATCACCTTTCACTTGAAGGCAGCACATTAAGGTATAAATGCCTTTCCCTGATAGAGCCGCCAAAAGATAAGGTCTTACCCTTACTGGACACCCTCAAAAGGAATAGGCAGGCGGTTATAGACTATCTCAAGCCTAAAAATAAGGCTATCCCCTATGACAGCCTTAAATCACTCTACCTTGAAGCCTTTAACCGCACAGGCTGGATTATAGGGCTTATGGACAGGCCAGAGGTTATACAGGCAGAGGATAAGCTTAATGAGGTATGGCTTGCTTGCATGGAAGGAAAGGCTACTCTTGAGGACTTCAAGGCTACCTTGAATAAATGGGAGACTGTGGTAAAGGGGGGCTATGTGATGATTAAAGGACAGAGAGAAGCGGAGTGAGTTTTTGATATGGCAAAAGGACTTTCAGCCTTACAAAAAAAGATTATAAGTAACGCTTACCTAAAAGGGATAAGAACTTTTGAGGGTGATATAGGCGGGTTATGTAATGGTGAACATAGCGGATTTATTATATGGAGTTTAGAGGCATTAGACGCCTGTTACGAAATTAGAGGCGATAAAGAAAGAGTTAGTATTTGTAGAGCCCTTAATAGGTTAGAAAAAAGAGGACTTGCTGAGCATATTCAGAAAGGGCTTTTAGGAGATTACCGCACAGGTATTATTTTAACAGATGCAGGGATAGAGCAGACAAAAAGTTAATGGTTAAGATAGAGATATTAACCATTAAGTAATATAAGAAAAAGGAAGGGCTACTCTTGAGGACTTTAAAAGAACCCTTGTAGAATGGAAAAAAACTATTAAGCAGGCTATGACACAGCCAAAGGCTACCAATGCGTAACCTCTGGATAAGGCTCAAAGAGGCAATTTACAAACTATTGCAGGCCATTGTAGTAGCAGGTAGGGCTATAGGAGCGTGAGCATGGACACACACGATGCAAGAAAGAAGTTACAAGCGGCGATTGAGGGAGTGGAGTTAATTCCTTTCGTTGCTGAGGTTATAAAGCATGGAATAACCTCAAGGGCTATTTATCATATCGGAGCAACACCAGAAGGCGAACAGGTTGCAAGACTTGCCTCTGGCAATCCTTCTGCTGGAGGCTGGGAGGTTATTATTCTCACTGATGACCAAAAGAAGAAAGTAGCTGAAGATGATAGCGAGTGGGAGCTTGCAGATATTTTTCCGGTGGCAGATATTGGCGTGGCTATCAACAACAAAACGATTTTTGATTCAGAGGCCGAGAATGAAAAATAAATTTGATATACCCCCTCTATTGAATTCTTTGGGGGCTTCTAAAATCAATCAGCATCATTAGGCGGCAAAAGCGAGTGCGACCCCCGTTCAAACAGGAATTTGGAAAGGAGCGATATGGAAAATGTGAAAAAACAGTTTTCCACATTAAACCCCGCTACCAGAAAGTGGGCTGAAAACATTTTAGACGAGTTTGAGCTTGAAAGCCACCACATAAAACTTTTAACTTTGGCCGGCCAAGCGTGGGATACAGCGCAAGAAATGAGAGAGGCAATTAAGAAAATAGGAATAGTTTATAACGATAGGTGGGGACAGCCTCATGCAAGACCAGAAGTGGGAATAGAGCGAGACAGCCGCTTAGCCTTTGCGAGAATTTTGAGGGAATTGAATCTTGATTCAACTGAGCCTGAAGATAGCAGGCCACCGGCTTTAAAATATCAGTTATGAGGGGGGATTATGCCAAGACGAAAATCAAGAGAGAAAAAAAGGAAAACCAAGTTAAGCGATGGCCTCATTGATTTTTTCCTTTACGGGACTGCCGCTCCTGACCAAGAATACGCTCTTGAGCTTTATTTTATGAATCCTGAAGAAGGCAAGAGATTGTGGGACGAGAACCGTAAGGAGATTTTGCGGAGAGCAAGCAAGAAAGGAATTAAAAAAATATGGGCAATTAAGGAATACGAAAAAAAGAGGAGGCAGAATGTTTAAACGGAATCCAGAAATAACTCACGAATCAATGGAAAAGTTTTTGCAGGCTCACGGCGACTTTGCGATGTCAATTAGCAAATGGCTTTTTGCAAGAGCAGCAGAGAAGGATTTTTTTGCAATAAATCATTTCATAGAGGCGTGCAGTATTGCCATGATAGAGGCAGCGGAGAGAATTGAAAGCCCTGAAAATCTTGCAGACACAAAATGGTGGAAAGGCAGAAAATTTCATTGATTTCCATTTTCAATATGATACAATTTACAGCAAATAGATTTCTTAATTTTTCTCTCTTGGCCAAGTATCAAGAGAGAAATTTTGAAATTGCACTTTTGCCGAGTCAAAGGCGCATTTCAGTTAGTTAAAAAAATAGCTGAGGTGCGCCTTTTTTATTTTAGGCCACCCAGCAAAAGGAGACAGAATATGAGCGCAACAAGAGAGAAATATCCACAAACAGCGCTGGCAGACAATACAGCAGTGCTGGCATTTCAGAAAAGAGCAAAATTTAGCTTTCCAAAAGATTACTACGACCTTTCGTGGGAAGGCTTGCACGAATTGCGAAGCAAGATTGTAAAGGCAAATGAAGGTATCCTCGAAATTGCCGAAAAAGAAAAAAGAGATTTAGGCGAGGAAGAAAAGCGAGCTTTTGATTTTGGCTTGGCAGTCCTTGATGCTGTTCAAGAGGAGTTTGACATGCGAAGCGCAGCTAACACAAAAAACCCTTTGCCAGAGCCTGCAAAATTCTCTTTAGGAACCCGCACTTTCAGTAGCGATGGCCAAGAGTTGAGCGCATACGGCAGCAAGGGGCCTTGCGTGAAAAAGGATTACCGGTCAATGTTCAAGGTTGGCTCTGACACAGGCGGGTTTACTTCTATGGATGATTTTTTGAATCCGATAGTAAACAGGCTGAGAGATGAGCGGCTGGACAAGAGAACCTTCCTTGCCAAAGACGGCGTGTTAGGCGGTTATAGCGTGCCTGAATACTGGGCAGCCAGTATTTTTGATACGGCATTAGAAGGCGAGATTGTGAGGCCGAGGGCAATCGTTTATCCGATGGAAAGCGAGACTTTACACATCCCGGCGTGGGATAGTTCAAACCATTCCACTGATGGATTATACGGCGGGTTTTCCATTCAATATCTTGGCGAGAATAATGAAGGCACTATTCAAACAGGCAAACTCAGACAGGTGACTCTTAGCTCAAAGAAGGTGGCCATATATACGGAATTGAGCCGAGAGGTTGCCACATCCTCAATGAGCCTTGAGACACAACTACAGGGAAGCTTGAAAAAGGCGGTTGGCTTCCTGCTTGATCGGGATTTTCTGGTGGGCGATGGTGTTGCCAAGCCTCTGGGGATTCTGAACTCACCGAGCAAAATAACTATTAGCCGAGCAACAGCGAATCAAATAGACTACGACGACCTGATTGCGATGTATGGAAGGTTGAGCCCCGGCTCTCATTCAAAGGCTGTGTGGATTGCGAATCATTCAACACTTCCACAGATAATGAATCTACAGGTTGGCGGTGAATTGATTTTTGCGCCGATTGCACAGGGCGGAATCTCTGGGCCCGTGCCCATGAATCTATTTGGCCTGCCTTTGCTATTCACCGAGAAAACTCCGGCTCTTGGCACTGCTGGAGATTTAATGCTTGTAGATTGCAGTCAATATGCCGTTGGTCTGCGAGAAGGTTTGATAATTGATATTTCAAATGCACCGGGCTGGACGAGAGATGTTATTTCTCTCAGGGTGATAGTGCGCATGGACGGCGTGAGCCTCTGGAAAGACCCAGTAACTCCGATTAACGGTGGCAGCACGCTCTCTTGGTGCGTAGTTCTTCAGTAGCTCAATGGCTCTGGGGGAGCGCCATAAGTGGGTTTATTCTTTTTCCCACATCCCCTTTAATTTATCCATCGCCCCTCAGTAGCCTCATCACCTATTGAGGGGCTCCTCCAAAAGGAGAGGCGACTTTTTATGACTTGCTCATCTCTTGACGACATTTTTACTAATATAAAAACTCTCACAAACAAACATTTTTACGGCAAGATTATTCTCATTTTTGAAAGCGGCAATCTTGTTCATTCTGAAATTACACAGAAGCTAAAACCTAATTCCTTTGTAATAGAAAGAATATCAATAACAGGTGAATCCACATGAAAGTTTATATCTGCAAAAGATGCGGTGAAAAGTTTGATTATGCAGCAGAGGCAGAAGGAAGATTTTGCGACCTTTGCAGTGCGCCTCTTTATTATCACGGTATAGAGATTCCATTCTGGGGCGAGCATACCATGAGGGATTATGATTTTTTTGCTGCAACAAACTAAAACATTATGAAGGCAGAAATTAACATAGATACACAGGAGATTGAAAACAAGATAACTCAAAAGGTTATCAATGCCTTAAAGCCTTTACTTACAAACGGCAAGGCAGATGATATTATCTACACAGTTAAAACCCTTTCTGAATATTTACATGTGTCAAGCCAGTATATATATGAAAGAATAAAGCTTAATGAGATACCTTATATTGCGCTTGGTAAAGGAGAGAGGCCAGATTACAGATTTAGGAAGCCAGACATAGACCAGTGGTTTGATAGTTTGAAAACTCCCGCCATAAATCCATTAACTAAAAACTTAAAAATAGTAAAGTAAGATTTCTCTTGACACCATACCATAATAATAGTAATTAAAACAGTATCATACTCTGGAGGGTAAAGATGAAGTTTATTACAGTTACAGAACTAAGACTTAAAGCAACACAGATTGTATCAGAGATTGAAAGCACAAGAGAGGAGGTGATAGTTACAAAGAAAGGCTTGCCGGTAGTTTTAATGAGGACGATAGAGGCTAAAGAGTTTGAATTAAAAATCAGTATGAAAGGAGGTAAAAAGCATGGCAAAGACAAAAGGGCTTTATAAGCGGGGTAATGTATGGTGGATAAGGTATCAAGACACCTTTGGAAAAATACGCTTTGAGTCAAGCCATTCTGCATCTTTTAAGGATGCAGAATATCTGCTTACACAGAGAAAGAAAGATGTGATGGAAGGCAAAGAGCCTATATCTCAAAAGAGGATTATTCATTCCTTTAAAAAACTTTCAGAGCATTACCTTTTATGGGCCGAAAGGCAAAAGGCATATATCTCAAAAAAAGGTTTTATCAAGCAACTGACAGAGACCTTTGGGAATTACCCTTTAACAGCCTTTACCACCAGAGCCATTGAGGAGTGGCAGACACAAAGATTATCAATAAATAAGCCTGCCACAGTCAACAGACTTCTTGCAACCTTAAAGCACATGTTTACCAAAGCGATTGAATGGGAGATGGTAGAGGATGAGGTTTTAAAAAGGGTAAGAAGGGTTAAACTCTTGCCAGAGAATAACAGGCGGTTAAGGTATCTCTCTAAAGAGGAATGTCAAAGCCTTATCAATGCCTGCAATCCTCATTTAAGGCCGATAGTCATCACAGCCCTTAATACAGGTATGAGAAAAGAGGAGATACTATCTCTTGAATGGGAAAGGCATATTGACCTGAGACATGGCTTTATCCTTCTGGACATAACAAAGAACGGAGAGAGAAGGGAAATACCTATCAACCAGACCTTGAGAGGAACCTTGCAGGGTATTGTAAGGCGTATAGACAGCCCTTATGTATTTATTGACGGAGAGGGTAAGAGATTTAAGAATATAAAGAGGTCTTTCCATTCAGCCTGTAAAAAGGCAGGGATAAAGGATTTCAGATTTCACGACCTCCGCCATTGCTTTGCAAGTCATCTTATAATGGCAGGTGTTGATATCACTACAATTAAGGAACTGTTAGGCCATAAGACCCTTACCATGACCCTCCGATATGCCCACCTTGCACCTTCCCACAAAGTTAAGGCCGTGGAGATGTTAGAAAAAGCCTTAAGTAACAATTCTACTATACAATTACTATACAATTTAAAGGTTGCGCAATGAGAGAAACCTTGCAACCTTTTGATTTTCTTGGAGCCGGCGAAGGGAATCGAACCCTTGACCTGCTGATTACGAATCAGCTGCTCTACCCCTGAGCTACGCCGGCAACACAATAGTTTGGCAAGATAAAAACTTAAGGTTTTTAGCTACTTATAAACACAAACGATACTTACAAATGGTAAAGGAAGATGCATCTCCTTGTCAATGTATTTATTCTTGACACCCATTAAAGTATATAGTAAAGGTATCGTGCTGGTTTTCTTCAGCAATAATCCATGAATACGTATTATGCACCCCTTGTAAAGACAGTATCTGTTAATCCATGTTGCCTCACAGCAAAGGCAGAAAACCATTTTGAAGAACCCCTCAGCGAGATGCGGGGATTCTCCCCTGCAAGAAGTTCTATTGTTCAAAACCAAGGAGCAATATAGACATGTATGATATAAAACCAGA
>Ga0209323_10000898_pt1 | contig 19581 bp, 32 predicted proteins | sample Rifsed19ft2_FD_184014 | JGI IMG/M metagenome (GOLD analysis project Ga0209323, IMG submission 184014) | Soil microbial communities from Rifle, Colorado, USA - sediment 19ft 2 (version 2) | ecosystem: Environmental > Terrestrial > Deep subsurface > Rock core/Sediment | place: Rifle, Colorado...
AATTCAAAGATACTCATGAAGAACATTATATTGTTGCCGAGAAAATCATTGTAGAAAACATTATTAAAAAACTAATTGAGGCAAAGACGAATGAAAATTAAAAGAACAATAGAACAAGACGGAGTACAATGTGATGATTGTAAAGCAATTTATAATGAGTTAAAAGATACCTGTTTTATTTGTGGTAAAGACATATGCTATCTTTGCACTTCAGCGTTTGGAAATAGAATTGTTTTGTGTTTAGAACATTATAATGAAGTTCATAAGTTTATATCAAATAAGAAAAAAGAACTTAAAGAGGTTGATTTGAATGGTTAAGCGTTGGGCGATGAAAACAGGAAAAGATGGTTATGTTATAATTGAGGGGGCAATAAAAAAAGAAACGAGAGACCAACTGTTGTTGAAAGGAGTTAAACTTGTTTTGGTTGAAATAAAAGAGGTAGAACAAAAATGAGTGAACTTGACAAAACACCTTTAAGAGATGAAGATTTTGTTGATTTAAGATTTCAAGACGCATTATTATTTATAAAATGCCTGCGTTTGAAAGGTGTTGTAGAAGGATTAAAACTAGAAATTTTAAATCTGGAAAAATATCCTTCTCGACAACAAATAATTAAGATTATTGATAAATTTTTTGGGGTGTTGAAATGATTCCTAAAGGGTCTTGTGAAACAACTAATGAGGTCAAACAGTGATGATAATTACTAAAGAATCTATTGATGTTAATTTAAGATGGTGGGGATTTGTATTAGTTATTACTTTAATGATAGCTTTGTGGAAATATATTTTAGTAGGATAAACAAAAATGATAACTGAACTTGACAAAACACCTTTAAGAAAAGAAGATATTAAAACATTAGTTATTGCTCATTCCAACGATAAAATTAATACCATTGATACTCACCGTTTGTTGGGTGTTGTAAAAGGATTAAAAGAAAGACAGCTGGTTTTATTAAATGATTATATGGATGAATCGTTTTCAAAAGATTTGATAAGAATATTAGAAGGAAACATCGATGCTTTTTTTGGGGTGTTGAAATGACTGAACTTGATAAAACACCTTTAAGAATTGAGGATGTAGTTTATGACATAGTTTTAAAAGAGCGTTTGTTGGGTGTTGTAGAAGGCATTTTAGAAAGAGAATGTAGATGCGGGATTAATGAAAGTGAAGAAGATAAAAACGGTAAGAAACATAAATATGTTTGTCAATGGCATCGAGTATTAAATGAATTTTTTGGGGTGTTGAAGTAGATGAAAAAGGTGAATAAATATGAATAAAAGTCCTGAAGATTTACAACAGTATCTTAAAAACCAAGTATGTCTTTGTGGTAGTGCTAACTTTAAATGTTTTGAATTTGAAAATATATCTATAATTCTTAAATGTAATGATTGTAGTGTATTTAATTTTATTAATAGCAATAAATTTCCTCAATTGACAAATTTTTCCGATGGTACAAAAATATATTTTTGTGAATGGGGTCAAAAATACCCTTATTTTATTTATAAACATGGAGATATAAAACAAATTAATGGTATTAATTGGTTTAATAAAAACAAGTATGCCAAAAAAGAAGTTTATCAAATTCCAAAAAAAATTGCGATCAAACAATATAAATTTATAATTAAACAAAATCAAAAAATAATAAATAAATTTAGAAGAAATCTTCATGGACTTGGTGTATGAAAATATATGAATATTTTGAGGTGTTGAAATGAGTCCTGATAATTTTTTAGATAATTACATTTATCCTTTCATGGTGGGTATGATTTTTTCCGGAGCAATAGATGCTTGGTTCTTACATCTCCCAACCATTAAAACTAAATTTATTTTGAGTCTTATAGGTGGATTTTCATTGCATTTCGCAATTAAGAGTTATCATGCAATTAAGAGTCATTATTATTATAAAAAATTAAAGAAAAATAAACCAATTGTGACGAAGTGCCATAGGTGTCATAATAAATTGTTTGTTGCTGGGAAGGTTGCGACAAAACAAGTTATTGTTTATTGTAAAGTTTGTAGATGGCGAGGAACAAAATAATGATATGAGGGGCAGAGTCATACCTAACTGGCGGCCCATGTAATCACCAAAACTTAATAAAAATCTTATCAGCTATCAGATGGCTATAACAGCCTACAAGGCCTAATACAGCCAAATCTAGGCGGTTTAAAAGGAAATAGATACCCAACCCATATATAGCGCAAAATGTTATGCTATGAACGAATTTGCGATGATCTGTGGTGTAACAAACCAGATAAGCTGGGGAGCTTATAGCTAATCCCATTGCCATTATGACCGTAAGGTCTAAGCCAAATAAATAGCCTGTAAGGCCTATTAAACCGATTATAAGACCTATAAAGGTTATTCCTTCTCTCAATTTGCCTAATTTATGATCAATATCTGGCATTAAAGGTGAAATTACTATCAAAACAAGTAATTGAAACAGAAATATATATAATCCGATATCTGTTATAGAATATGTAGTTTGGAACCATTGTTTCCAGAAATACATAATCGAAATAAATGGTATTTCAAAAACTAATCCAAACTTAAGATGATCTCTCCAAGAATCCATTATTAATATTTATAATGTGGTATTTCCACAGAGTTTTTAGGTGATTTTATTGAAGTCTTTTTATATTTCTTACCTAAAACTTTTTCTACAACTTTTTCCGTTCCTGTTTCTTTCATTTTTTTCATTTTCTCCTCCTATAATCCTTTTACAGTTCTTGCAAATATTGCTCTTCTTTCTAATTTTTTTGTTACTTTTATTTTTCTTTTTCCTGATGCTGTAGGATTTCTTATTGTTTCCCCTATTTCTGCTGAAACTATCTTATCTAATAGTTTAACGGGTATTTTAGCTTTTTCAGGAATTCCTAATTGATGACTTAAAGCTCCTTTTTTAGGATGTGCTTTTTGAATCCATTTATAAACCATATTCTCACCTTTTGTTGTTATTAATTATTTTTAACGCCTGTATAATATCTTTTGAATCCCACAAGCGTTTAGGTTTTTTTAATAAATTATTATTGAGTCCTTTATTTGAAATTTTCAAATAATCTTTATATATTTGATCAATTATTGCAAGACTCATGATAATTTATTTCTTTTTACCTACTATTCTCCATGCTTCATATTCTTTTCCTTTGGCTGTATATTTACCTACTAAAAAATTTCTCCCAGATTTAGTTACTTTTCTAATATCTTTTTCTGGTATCTGTATCTTCTTTTTTGTTACTACTGAATAAAATTCTGCCATTTGTTTTTCCTCCTAAAATCCGAATGTTTTCTTTCTATAATTTGTAGCATATTCTTTTTTACTATGAATATACCATCCTAATCCACCTTCATAAGCCACAACATCATCACTACTTTTTACTTGTTTCTCTGCCTCTTTTTTTGTAGTAAAATATTCATAACCTGCTATTTGTACTTTCATTTTATAAAATATTACTTACTACATCATTTGCATTTTTTGCTACTTTCTTGTCATGTAAAGTTTTTTTGCATACTTTTTCTATAATATCTTCCATAGTTTTCCCCTCCTAGATTATTTTATCAATATATTTGTTTCCACTTTTTTTAGTTTTCTTGGCTCCTGCTAATCTGCCTGTTTCTTTTAATACACCTAATGCTGCTTGTGTCATAACCCCAGCAGCTATAATTCCTAATCCTGCTCCTACTATTTTTCCTATGTTTCCTGGTCCTGCCATTTTTATCGCCTCATTTCATAACTTTTTTTATTTGGAAAAGTATTTTCTTTACCTACTATATTCTCTGGTATTTTATCTCCAAAATTCTTATTAACTTGTTCTTTTACTTTTACCATTTTATTATATACCCCTAACCATTTTTATTTAAATATATATTTATTTATAACCCAAAAGCTCTTAAAATAATTATGAGTAGAGTTATTAATATTCCAAATCCGGCTGCAATTGCTATGATACCCCCACCTATTGCCAAAATGTCTATACTTCCTCCAGTTACTATACTTAAAATAAACATTGCTGCGATTAATACGGCTACTATGCCAAATGCTGATAAAACAAATAATAGCCCATTGGTTATATCTGTTTCTTGTTCTGGAGTTAAAGGAGTGAAGAATGTTCCTACTCCAAAGCTGGAAAAGCCTGATACATCAAATTCTAAAATATTATTATTACATACTAAATTTGTGCATATTCCACTATCTGTGCAATCACTTACATTATTTAATTGGGTAGCTACTATATTAGCTGGAATAATTAATTCTAATATATCGGTTGTGTAATTTGATTTGTATAGACCAAATTCTGTGCAGTTTACATTATAAAATGTTACATGAGATGGTCCACTGAATTCAGGTAATGCTGATGTATTTACTCCTAAGAATAATCCTTGTAATAAAGCTATATCTCTAAAGCCTCTTGTAAGACTTATATCTCCTGATCTATTTATAGTTGCATTTTGATTTGATAAAAATATAAATCCTGGTTGGATACTTACATTAAATGGTAATGTAAATCCATCAATTTGTGTATAACTTATTGTATAATTTGTACTGTATGGTAGGACAATTTCAGCATCCGTATTTGTTATTATGTTGTTTGTAAAATAGATTATTGAATTATTTGAAGTTATTATCATTTTTTCTGCAACAAAACTATTTAATGATAATGGAGTTGTATATCCATTTATTACTGAAAATGTTGAATTAAAAGCATTTATTAAGTTTGAATTATTATAATTATTTCCTGCACCTGTTCCTTGTAATGCTTTATCAACCACTGCTAAACAAGTTTCTCCTGGATTTATTGGTATATCGCTACAATCATCAATTACAATTATACCATCATTTTCTTCAATTAATAAGGTAGTATCTGCTCCTCCAAAATTTGAGAAATTAGTTATTAATACTAAGTCATAATTATTACTTCCTGTTGCACTGCTTACCAAAGTGTCATCTTGGGTTATTATATCTACATCAGAGAAAAATATATCAGCATATGCCATTGTACCATTAAGTAAATTGTTTGAATAATTTATTGGTGAGTAACTTGCTTTAAACACTACATTACTTGAATTAGATGTCCCATTAAATAAACTATTCGTTGTATTAAATAAATTTACTGAAGTTATATCAAATACACTTTCTGGAAGATTCATAAATGTTGAATTAAAAACAGTCATTAAATTATTTATTGTATCTATTAAAAATGAAGTATTTGTAAATATTGAATTAGTGATTGTAAAATTTTCAACATTATCTAGTTGTATGTGATTACCGTCTACATTTGTATAATTAAGGTTATTAAAAATAACATTATCTGTTCCACTTATACTTATTGGTACTCCTGTACAACATGAACTATCCATATACATATTTTCTAAAGTCATGTTTGTTCCATTGACTACAATAATTCCTATATTTTGGCTATTGATTATTACTAATCCATCCACTTCTACATTTTCTGGAGTAATTAAAGTTAAACTTCCAGTTCCAAATGAACCAAAGGTATAACTATTATTTATTGTATTATTTATTATTGAGGTATTTATTGCACTATCTAATCTTATACTTTCCAAATCAATATAATTAAAGCTATTATTTTGTATTAATCCATTTATTAATGTTGATGTTTCTGGAGTTATGTTCATGCTGAAGGTTATTAATCCTCTGCCCGATATTGTTCCTCCAAATGTTGCATTAAAGAATATATTATCTTTTAATATAAAATTTGTAAATTGATAATTTTGAAAATACATCGTTGCATTTGTTAAGTTAATGAATTGATTTCCTATGATTGAAAAATCAGTAATATTTGTTAAACTTGTTGAACCTCCACCTCCTCCCATTGCGGCATTAACAAATAAATTATTTTTAAATGTCATATTTGTATTATATGTACCGATGTTCCAACCGCCTAATATAATTCTATTTCCTTCTATCAATGTGCTTTGTGATGCAAATTGTGTTGCTAATGCTACAAATCCACTTTCAAATAAAGTTCCATCTATTGTATTATTTAATATGCTTAATCCATAAACATTTGGTTCAGTGACATTTGGAAATATACCTACTGCAATTCCAACATTGCTGCTATTAAATATAGTGTTATTATATAATATTGATTGGTTTGCTAAAACAATGTATGCTCCGAACAAAGAATTTGCTATGTTACAATTTTTTGTTGTTGCATTTATTGAATTGGTGTGTTGCACAGCTATTCCTGAACCATTACCAGTTATGTTATGTCCTGCACAGTCTAAAGTTATACTGTCGTTTGATATTAAAAAACAACTACCTGTAGTAAAATTTACACTATTATTTAATTGGTAGTATTGACCTGCATTATTTAATGATGTACATATATCTGTTAGTTGAGGTATTATTGTTAAGTTATTGCTATAATTAGAAACACTTTCAGTATTATTATCAGTTACATTTGCTAAACATTGATAGGTGAAATCTAACTCAGTCATATTACTAGGTAATATACTTTCATTAAACCAGTACGGCTCTATTTTTGTAGTGTTTAATATATTACAAGTTGAACCATTGGGATGGTTAAATGTTACATTCCAATATACACATCCTCTCGTATCTCCATAAGATGGTGGTAAATAATATGAATTAGTAGTATTTGTAAGATTTTGTGTGGTTACTAAAGGTGTTAAACCAGTACTCATAACAAATGTCATATTTTTAAATCCATTCCAACAATTACCACCTATTCCACAAATCCCAGTATCTTTTACATATAAATTAAAAGGTTCGGGTGGTTGTATATAATGACCAGTTGCTCCAAAGGTAGGTTCAAAAGAAAAAAATCCGTACGGACTGCAAGTATTTTCTTCAGGTAAATCATCACATTCGATTCTACTGCTATCTTCAAACCATTGATAATTAGTGGTTATTGTATCATTGTCTGGATCAGTCGTATCTACATAGCAAGTTAAATCTTCGGCAGTTGTATTAGTTCCGGATGTTGAATTAAGAATTAAACTATTTATAACTGGTGGGGTTGCGCTTACTATCTGTGAAAATACAAGAAATAGACATAAAAGTAATAATGACTTTTTCATATTAACCATGTGATTCACAAATATAGTCTTATTAATTCAAAAGGCTTTATATATATATTTATTCATTTATCTCTGCATCTCTTCAAACATATCTATTGTATCAAGACCACTCTGCTTTAAATACCTTAAAGTGGTAGATACTTCTGCATGATTGAGTATTCTTTTAAGCTTTTCCATATCTTTATACTTTTCCCAATGATTTCTAGCAAAACAACGTCTAAAATCATGTGTTGCAAAGTCATTTCTATTCACTCCTGCTAATTCTAATGCCTGTTTAAGATCTGTCACATACCATTCGTAATTCATTCGGACCATCAAATATTCATTATCTATTTTAGATTGCTTTTTTCTTTTTTGCCCCATATCAATGAAATAATACCCATTTACACCAGTATTAAGCGTTATATAGTCCATTATAAGTTGTTGCGCCACTTCATCAAATATATGCACCCTACTCTGCTTGTCCCCTTTTCCGTCAATATTAAGCCTTAAAACTGCTTTTTCCTTATATTCTTCAGGAACAATGGAACCTTCTTTTAATCTTAAAACATCTCCTGCTCTAATTCCAGTCATTGTTTGGATTATGGCCATGATTCTATGTTTTTCATTAACTAAATTATTTATAACCTCTATAAGTTTATCATCAGTTAAGTGTTTTCTTTGTCTTTTAATACTATCAAAATCTTTAGGTTTAATAAGTCCTTCTACTATTTTTCTTCTAAGATTTAATTCAGAAATTTTCCATTCAACAAAAATCTTTATTATACTATAATAATATTTGGATTTTTTTCTTCTTACAGATTCAATTAAAAAATTATTATAATCTTCAAGATTTTCTAAATCTGGATTCAAAGAAAGAAATTTATCTATACATATTCTATACTTAGTTATACTACTATATTTTAATCCTCTTTTATTTTCTAAATATTCTTCAAATAATGATGGATCAAAAAGACTAGCCCTGAGTACCATCATCTTCCTCTTGTATTGAGTCTTCCTCTTCGACTTCTTCGGTATTCTCTATTCCTGTTTTTTCTGCTTCTGTAATTTCTCCGTCAATATCTGGATCATATTCTATTTCATCCTTTAATTCTATTCTATCACTTCCAAGATTCTCTAGATTTATTTTAGCTGTTTTGCCCAACAAAGCTCGTAATTCTTCTACAGTCTTTTTATCAGCAATCTCTTTATATTTCTCGATTGCCGTATCGACATCAGGTTTTTGTCTAAAGTCTGGTCTTATGAAATAATGATAATATTGTAAAATATCTTTAATTATCAGTTCAAAAGTATTTAATTCATCAACTATGATATGAATTTTTCTTAAAGTGTATCCATTAAGCTCACAATGTTCAATCATTCTATCAATCAATCCAATAGAAAGATCTGTTATATATATTCCTTCATCTTTAGTTTCTAGATTCATTGTTGCTCTCATTGTAGGATTATTTCTTATAAGTGTTCTAATATTTTTATAAATTTGTTTGAGAATACTTCTTACTTTTAATATATCAGCTATATTATGATATGTATTCATCTCTATACTTCGCATATCTAGAAGATAAAAAAGTATAGCCATTCTTTCATTATACAAAATTGAAGAATGAGATTTTATCTCTTGAAAACTATTGAATTTAAAACTAGCTGCCGGACTATTAGGAGTTACCATTTATAATTCTACCTTTAAGATTTAGGTGCTGCTATTCTTATAATTAAATAACCCATCAACATTGCCCCTAATACTGCGGCAAATAATAAAGCAACTTGGGGCACATTAACATTCCCATATCCTTTTAATCTTGAAGCTATTACTTTCTCTATTTTTGCATTTATATTATGCGGAACTAATGCTGTCATCATTGTTTTTATTGCACCAAAATTTATACTCGTTTTTATTGCCTGTAACGTTTCACTTTCATCTATTAGATTGTTAGCCACAGCATATCTTAATTGTTTCATTTGCTCTTCATCTTTCATTACATATTGTAAATCATCTGCTAATTTAGCAGCATGAGCATTTAGACTAGCTCCAAATGCAGCATCAAAAGGAATCAAAACATTCATTGTTCTCTTATCAATATATGTTGCTCTTTCATTAATAATAAAAGCACCAAAATCTGGGTCTTGTATTATTCCTGCTTCTGGTTTTACTGGTCTCCATTCACAATATCTATTCTCTTGAAAAAATAAAGCAATCGGCCAGCCTTTAAGCCAAGCTTTAAATTCGACAGTAGCATGTGTTTTTTTAGCTAAAATTATTAAAAATATAACCGTTAAACCAAATAATAAAATAAAAGTTAATGCTAATCCTATCCATAAATAAATATTTGTTAAAAATCCTAGAGCCATACTATCACCTTATTATAATAATCCTTTTCTTTCATTTCTATATTCTTGATACTTTTTTTGTAATTTTTGTTCTAAAATAAAATTATTTAGATAAGCAAATTTAACTAAAAAAACAACTGCAAAAATACTTATTAAAATTATAAGTATAAAGAGAATAACACCGTCACTTGTACTTATCATTTGCCCATCGATACAAGCTTGTAAATGTTTTTCTGTAAATTTTTCTAAATAATAATTTTGAAAAAGATAATTTATAGTCTCATTCATATTCTCACCTTCGTCCTAAGAGTCTTTTAAAGAATCCTTCTTTAATACCATTACTTTGGTCATTTTCACTAATTTGTCTTTGTTCACTAAATTGTGATTGTAATACTATTCTTTCGTTTTTGATATTCCCACCTTTTATTCCTACAGCTCTGTCTAATTTAGTCTCATAAACATTTCTTACAACACCAAATTCTAATTCTTTTTCAAAAGTATAATCAAAATATGGCATAGAATTTAACATATCAATTTTCATTATATCAAAATTAAGCATTTTACTTGCTTTTGTTTTTTCATCTAAAAAAGTTAAAACATTATCTTTATGAAAAACATTCCAATATTTTTCTTTTAACCATTTGGGAACTCCTTCATCACTTAATAACTGTTCAGCCATTCCACCATTATAGGCAATGGGTTGATCTGGTAAATTTACTGCTCGATATTGGTCTATTGCAAAAGGATTTTCTTCTCTTTGGGCTTGTAATGCTTTTTCCTGAACTTGTAAAGCTCTTTCTTGTTGAATTGAATTATTAGAAGAAAACCCCATTATGTTATCTCGTTGAGCATTCATAACTAGAGGTAACTGAGGATTTCTAGGATCAAACTCACTATAAATATTTTCTTCCATTGTTATCAGCATATTAAACTACTATTAAATAAATTCACCCAATCTGTACTATTACAATAACACATTGAATGACTTGCATTATTTGCATAAAATCTTCCCTCTACACTATTTGTACAGTTATATGGGTTTAAATCAAATAATAAGACCTGTTGTGTGGGTCCTTGAGGGGGTGTTGTTGAAGTACAACCTAATATAAAAATTAACAAAAATGCAAACAATAATAATTTTTTCATATAACTACCTAAAACTCTCGTTTCTTGTTCCGTATTTGTCAAACATATCAAATAATGAAAATGTTATTGAAAGGCCAAAAAATAATAGATTTAAACCCATTAGATATGGATAACTTGATGATATAAAAATAGGATTATATATTCCAGTTGTTAGATTAGGTTCATATGCAAAATATTCAACATTAAAGCTTGTATACATCAAAACAGCAGATATTATAAGAGAAACGCCCCACAAAACCTCTTGTTTAGTGAAAAATGCTGTTATAAAGAATCCAATGCCTAAAATCTGGAATAAAATGAATAATTCAATTAACATTTTTCACCTTATTTATAACTATGATAAAACTTATATATAAAGATTATCATTTTAAGGGCTTTTTTAAACTATTCTAAAAATACCCATAATAACTACAAAAATAGCTGTTAGAATGGCAAACCCAACTGCCCCGACCATTATTGAGACAATGACGGCCGATATATCAAAATTCTTACCATATATTAGAGCTACAATTATAGTTGCACCTAGCATTACTACAACAAACGCAAATGCTGAAAGTATAAAAGCTAATCTATTAGACATTGCTACATATTCGTCTGCTGAAACGTCTGCTCCGCCTGCTCCAAATAAGCTAAAATGATTTACATTTGCCCATACATAATTTTCATTAACATTGACCCCACTATCTAATTCAGATTGCCATAAATCAGAGGTTTCATTAAAAAAGAATAATCTTAAACTTCCTTCTGATATTGTACCTAAATCATTTTCATCATAATAAATTTTTATAGCAGCATTATTTATATCTATTGCCGAACTGAATTCTATATCTATATATTTTCCTAATGATTTTGTTGCAAATCCTTCTGATGTGTTAGCTGGATTGGAATTACTAGATGTTAAAAATATCTGTCCACTAAAATTTGTATTAGTTATATATGAAATTATATAAGATGAAAAAGTAACTTCTTTTGGCGTATCGGCAGGTGTGCTTCCATCATCATTATGAATGTCTGATGTAAGCTGAGTTAATGAATTATCTGTATAAAAAGGAGTATAAACAATATTATTTGTTATATTATCACCACTTCCTATGCCAAAACCTCCTGGCCCAGTTGCATTGCCCCACCAATTATGACTTGCATTTAAAAACCCCCCTAAAAGTTCATCGTTTACATTTAAACCATATTGTTCATTTCCAGAAACTTTATTATTATAAAATGTCGCATTAGATATATCATATGTTTCGTTGGCCGGCCATTTTAAAAATAAAACACCTTGAAAATTATTTTCTACAATATTATTATAAATATTTATTGTTCCTCCTATCTGCCATAACTGCATGGCTTCTCCTTCGCCCCAAGAATTTTCAACAACATTTCTTATAACATTATTATAAATTTCTAAATTATAAGCTTTATTTATCTCAAACGCCGCCCAATGATCCGAAACTCCCTCATTTCCTATATTTTCAAAAGTATTATTATAAAAATAAACATAATCTGTCCAATCAGTCGACAAACCTCTAAATACGACAGTTCCTTCAGAATCATGCACATAATTATTTGCAAAAAAAACAGTATTTAAAGGAAATCCTTCTCCTCCTGATCCACTATTACTATCAAATAAAGCCCATCCTTTTATATATTTAAATTCCGAATTTAATACTGTCACATCATCTTCCATATGTCCTTCGGACACACCATGTCTTCCAGAAATATTTTGACCGTCAAAAATTACATTATCAATGGTTAAATTTGTGGTTAAACCATCTAATTTAATTAATGTATTTTCTCCAACTACCGATCCAGTAAGGTAAAAATTACTAAATATTAAATGATCAAGTCCAGTAGAAAACCTAATTCCTCCTAATATTTGAGGTCTAGAACTGGCGTTCCCTATTAATGATAAATTATTTACATTTATAGTAACTGATTCATTATATACTCCACTTGCTACATTTAATATGTCATTTGGAGCTGAATTAGAAATCGCCGAAGATATATTAGAATAATCACAACCAGATGTACATACTGTATATGATGTTGCTAAAGCACTGATTGAAGAAATAAGAATGATTAGTAACCATAATAGTCGTTTCATTTTTTTAATTATAAAAAATAAAAAAATTTAAAAAATATTTTCAATTTTACTTGAAAATATTGATTAAACCAAATGCTGCTAGTACAATTATACCAACTGCGATTAGGCCGAAACCTGCAAAGACAGTAGCTTGTGTGCTATCCATACCTTCAATAACTGCTGTTGCGTTATCTAGTGTATCGGTTGGCAAAGCTGCTCTTACCTGTGCAATAACTAGGTAACCTACCATCAATACTATTCCAATTCCTATTGCTCCTATTGCTATTTGCATAAACATAGTCGTTTTCCTCCATTATTTTTTTTATTTTTGTCCTTTTTAGGAATACATTTACTTGAAAATATTGATTAAACCAAATGCTGCTAGTACAATTATACCAACTGCTATTAGGCCGAAACCTGCAAAGACAGTAGCTTGTGTGCTAGTAATACCGTCTGATACAGATGTATCAAATTGAGATGAATTATCTCTTCCTTCACAAGCTCCAGTTGAATTATCTTGCTGGAAACAGAAATTTTCAATATCAGGTAACGCTTGCCCAACTTGTGCAATGACTAGGTAACCTACCATCAATACTATTCCAATTCCTATTGCTCCTATTGCTATTTGCATAAACATTGTTATTCGCCTCCGCTAATATCTTAATATAGAACTCATAATCGTTTTTCTTTATATATATATTTAGCAGAAATTACTTTAAATACATATTATAATTCAACTTAGAAAAAGGTCTAATCTTCTTAACTATGATATATTTATCTACTTTCTCCATCCCGAGCATATTATTATCTTTATTTATACGATTTAGAACCCTAGTTAGTTGCTTTTCTTTTACATTTGATAACAATATCTCAGGTGAAAAATGTAAAAGATTAAATTTTTCGTATATTTCTCTATTTGTGGTCTGAATATTTTTCTTTTTTATCATTTTATTTAAATACCCATACATACATTATAACTACAACTTGTATTACAAAAAATAATGCTATAACCCAAAGCGCTGAAGGATTAAAAAATCCTTCAATGAATAAAAATAATCCTCCAAATAATAAAGATGAAAAAAATGATAATGCTAAATTTCTTGTTTTAATTATTAATAAAAATTGATATACGGCAAATAAAATAACAACTACCCAATTAGTTAAACCACTAGCATAATAAACTTCATAAGCAGCTTTAATTAGATGTGCATCTGTTAAATTTGTCCATCCTGTTGCATTTGTTCCAATGAAAACCATTTTTTTACCTCAAATCTTTGTTAGTCCATAAATACCATAGACCTATTCCATATACTATTCCTATTATCGTATACAGGGTATTAAATATAAAATCACTAAGAGATTTTGGCGTTATATGTGATCCAAAAATATTTTGTAATACATAATAAGACCCAAACATATATTGATGCACAATTTCTCCAAATCTTGCAATAAATCCTAAATTTACTACATCTAATACTCTATAAATTGCATTACTTTGATCTTGTAACTGACTTCCTGGTGTTACATTTCCAGTTATTGTTTCTTGGAAATCATCTGCATATGTTTGATTATAAGTCACAAACACACTGCTTGTATCTGAGGAAGTATCTGAAAATTGAGGAAATATATGTATCATTAATCCCATTCCAAAATTTAACATTATATTAAACATTATTATTTTAAATATTAGATTCATGTTGTTTTCTTCTCCTCTCTTATAAACAAATTAATTAAGCCAAAGAGACCAGCTATTACAATATAAACAATATCAATTGTAAACCAACCAAATATTCTGAATATTACTGTTAATAAAACTAAACCAATCGTTGCATAATTAGCGGTTTCTCTAGTTGCGTATAATGCTAATGCACCTATCAACAATAAGAAAAACCAATTTAAAAATAATTGTCCTTCTTCTACAGTATCACCTATTGATGATAATATTTGCAAAGGAATTGTTAAATTTTTATGATAAACATGAGTAGTATTTTTATTATTTCCATTTATATCAGTAAATAAAAGTTCACCTACTATTGTAGAACTAAGATTATTTGTAACATCAAAAGTAAATTCTATATTACTTCCTGATGTTGTCGCCGTATATAATAACGGTCCATTATACTGATTTGTATATAAATTAAATGTTACATCGCTAGTTTTATTTAAACTATCATTATATACGGCAACTGCTATTGATGAATTGCTTTGATTTAATATATTCATCCATGTTGTCGTAGCAAATCCTGCATTGGCAGATGGCGACCCATCTATATTTATATCATATAATCTTAAATTTTTATTTCCTGCTATATCAGCAGAATAAAATCCTATTACCCTTGTTGGCTGATTATCACTTTGTATTTCTATTATATATTCATGACTTTCTATCAGATACGCACTTATTTTTTGTTCTATATCAACAAAATCAGCAGTTATTTGTACAGTTTTATTTCCTATATTTTTCTTTACGAAGATTCTTGGATTATCGTATTTGTCTAAAAGATCATCAATTATAAACGTGTTAAATAAACTTTGTGTAGTCAACAAATTAATCAAATAAATATTTACATTAAATAATTCATCAGGATTTAATATAAATGTTCTATAATAACTTGTAACTCCATAATTTAATATAAATTTAAATTTACTATAACTACATGTTATTGGTACAGATTGATTTGATTGATTAATTACTGAAATTACTGTTTCATTTGGACAGAACACTAAAAATTGTATAGAATCTGCGCTTGATACATTGAATACACCTAATGTTCTTTCATCAAAGAAATTAAATATTGCAAAGAAACTCATATCTATAGGTAAGGTTATATTATCTAAATAATTCAATGTAAAATTTGTTGACTTATTTTGATATCCGACTCGCTGTATGAATAAATTATACGTCGAAGCATTTAAATAAAATGTTTGTAAAACTGTTGTGGTTTCGTTAGCGTATGTATTTCTCGATGTAACATTATTATGAACTTGTATACTTGCATTTGTTAAATTTGTTTGTGTCAACACATTTCTTACAAACATATTTATCACAGCTTGGAAACTACTAAATATTTGATTTTGCGTACTATTTTCTATTGTTATGTTAGCAGTTTGATTAAAGTATTGAGGTGAGGTAAATAGTAATTGATATGTTCCATTGCTTAAATTTGCTAAATATCCTTGTGTTCCTGTTATATTTTGAGTTCCATTGAAACCTGGATATGAATTCATTGTTGTAATTACTACGCTGAAATTGCTTATAGAACTATTGTCATATATATTTATTCCTGTAGTATTGACGGCTCCACCTATATAGAAGGTAATATTACTTGTTGCATTACTATTTGGTAAAGTATCATTAACAAATACACTCATTAGACAACTTTGTAACGGGTATTGACCAATAGGTATTGAAGTATTTGTATGAGTCAATGATATATTTGTTGTTGAATTTGTGAAATAATATATTGTTCCGTTTAATTCACAAGAAACATTTATATTCATTGTACTTAGATTAAAATCAAAAGCTGTTATATTTAATGATAAATTATATAATGCGCCACTTATAACAGAATTATTTGCAATATTTGTTCCTTGTTCTAATATTATAGCCAAATGACTTATATTGGAAACTATACTTGTTACAGAACTATTTAAATAATCTGTTGTAAATATTCCATTTGAAGCTTGGCAACTAAAAGTCCAATTCTGTCCTACCGATGTATTTGTATCTGATATATTATTTATATTGGTTAATACACCTTGTGGATTATCAGAAACACTTCCATTTGTAAATAATGTATTATTTAAATACCAAATAAAATTATACGTTATGTTGCTTCCTTGTGCTTCAAAAGCATTACAATAACCTGATAATGTTTGATTATCTAATGCTTGGAAGTATGGATCAATTTGTGCGTCATTAATTTGTAATCCAATTTCTAATGAAGTGTTTGAAGAAGCGTTTCGATTGGCAGTTGTATTTATAAAAATAAAAGATCCATTAACAGGCGATGACCAATTATAAGTACAATTAACAGATGGTGCTGTTCCGCAGAATGTGGTGGCCAAACCACTTACTATAGGTGTCAACGCCCCACTATTATTTCTTTGTATTGATATCTGTGTTGTATCTAATATGGCTTCGCTTCTATAAAATTTTATTATGTAATTTGTAATAAAATATCTATCGTCGTTTGTTTCAGGTTTTACTTCATCTATTCCATCTCCTAGTGTTATACCATTAAATGCCCCAGTAAATGTCATTCCTGCCCCAGTTCCATTTATATTACTGATATTATTTTTATAATGTATTACAGGATTAGATAATCTAAATGCGTATGCGGTACATCCGTTATTGCTTGTTAAACCTAATGTATCTAAATCATTTATTATATTATTATGTGCAGTTCCGTTGAAAATATCTATACCTCTCAATACACAACCATTTAATGTTCCTGAATTTCCTCGTGGTCGTAAAAATGAAATATTATTATTAAATATTGTATTATTAAAAGCTTGTGTAGTTAAATAAATACCTCTTGCCACACCTGGTGGACTTGTTGATGAACCAGTAGAACCTGCACCCGTTGTTAAATTATATATTAAATTATTAAATATCGCTGCCTGCCCCATCATGGAAGTTATACCTGCGCTTTCTCCTGCGAATCCAGGTGTTGAACTACCACTTTGATTTCCTTGACCTCCCATTATGGAACTTATAACATTATTACTTATATTTACCTGACTTCCGTTTATATCGGTTATTGTTAATATACCATTAGCATTTCCTCCTGTTCCTCCTGCTACTGCTGGGGCATTTCTAAATCCTCCTGTCCCACCAAGAATATTGTTGATGTAATTATTTCTAACTGTTATATTAAATGTTCCTGTTAACAAAGCATAAACATAACCACCACTCCTTAAGTCTTGATCATTAGAAGGTCCGCCAGTTCCTCCTGTTAAATTATAAATAGAATTATTTTCTATTATTGAATGATTTCCTCCCATTATTCCAATTACACTGCTTCCTACTTTTTGAGTCGTTGCTAAACAACCACCCGTTAATGATCCTCCTGTTCTTCCCGTAATGTTTTTAATTATATTTCTTGCAATGTAATTTTGACTAAAAGCTAATATGATTCCACCGTCAAACGTCTCTATATTACAGGTAACTTGCCCGTTATTTAAGAAATTGGAAATTATATTGTCAGTTATTGTATTATTTGTTGTTCCAACTAACGTTAGGCTTGTTATACCTCTGGAGTTGTTCTGATCACCATTGCTAGTTTGGTTTACTGATATGTTGTTAAATATGATAGTTGCAGTTGTATTATCAACCCAAATACCAGAAATATTTCCATTTTTATTATAACCGCCATTAATTACTGTATTTATGATTGTTACGTTAGTTCCGGTGATTCTTATTCCTCCATTTGTTATTGTAAAACCACTTCCATTAAATACTCTATTAGAAACTGTCATATTTAAAGGGCAATAACCTGTTATAGAATCATTTAATTCTATATCATTACCTGCGGTTATATTAGATTGAATTGCTGTGCAATCACTACCTATAAATGTTGGATCTATACTAAAATTACCTATTATATCTCCATAACAATAATCACCATTGATTTGTCCTATATATAATGGATCAGTTGGATTAAATTGATAATTTTCATTGGTGAAAGTATCACTGAGATTCATACATACTATATGTTCATTTTCAGTATCTTCTGTAGAAAAATTAAAATATATTTTTACTTGATCATTTCCTATATCATATAATTGTGTATTGATATTATTTGTTAAAAATTCTTCATCTTTTTTAACTTTAACTTTATTATTAGTTTTATTCAATAAATCTGGCTTATTATTATTATTATTATTATTCTTAATTTTTGTTCTTAATTCCTTATAATTTGTTCTAATACATTGTTTTTTTTGACTATTATCTTCAATAGATGTACAATTGGCTGTGTCATTTTCTATTGTCTCATTTCCTGTAACTATATATTCATATATTTCTAAAAAATAACTTGCTAGTGTTTGATTGCCACAATAAATTTTTGTATTAGTAGAATTAATTATTTCATATTTTAAATAATCACAATATTTACTATCTCCTAAAATATTTATTCCATCACTTATATTATTTACTAATATTTCATCATATACATATGGTTGGTTTACATAAAGTTCTGCATTTACAGAAATCAAACTCAATAGTAATAAAAGTCCAAAAATTAAGTTAAATTTGTTTTGAAATATCATAAACTATACCTTTTTATTGTTGTTGATATTTTCTGTATGGTTTTCTTATATATTCAACATTTCTTTTACTATATGGACTATATATTCTTACATTGTCATTAGATTGTGCTTGAATAAATGTAGGTCTAGGTTGAATTCTTATCGGTTGTTGTTGATAAGCCACTTGTGGTTGCATTTCCATAGGTTGTAAAGTTTCTATAGGTCTTCCACCTGCTAAAATACTTAATTTGCTCAAATCGGCTCCTCCGCTCCCTACAAACATATGTGCAGGATATAGGCTTGTTCCTGAAGATACACCTGTCAATTGACCTATAGGCGTTAAACCAGTTGCTCCTCCAATCAAAGCCTGAGTTTTTTGAGTTTGCAAACCAAGAGCAGCTAATTTAGTGCCAGCCTCTATATCTTGCGCTCCCATTGTTAAACCGCCAGATAAATCTCTAAGAAATTTCCTTCCTGCTCCAATTTTTGGTTGTCTTCCATATCTATCTTTTTGTAATGCAACTAATAATTTATAATAAGCTAATTCATCTTTTGAAGAAGGTATACCTCTAGATAACAATAATCTTGTTAAATCTGGTTGTGCTTTTGTATCTTCTATTCCTAAAAATGATTTTGCGGAACTAGATACAACCCCATATCCTTCTTTGGCTACTTCTTTAGGGCTTCTAAATGCTTCTTTTGGACTTT
>Ga0209323_10000899_pt1 | contig 19579 bp, 21 predicted proteins | sample Rifsed19ft2_FD_184014 | JGI IMG/M metagenome (GOLD analysis project Ga0209323, IMG submission 184014) | Soil microbial communities from Rifle, Colorado, USA - sediment 19ft 2 (version 2) | ecosystem: Environmental > Terrestrial > Deep subsurface > Rock core/Sediment | place: Rifle, Colorado...
TTATTCGTAAGTGACTTATTAAATTCTAAAGCATCACTCTTGCACAGAAAATTTGGAATAAAATTAGCGCCAATATTTTTTACAAAAGCTGAGTTCATTAGAAAAGGAAAATCACAATTAGTAAAAAGCATCGTCAGTGAAGGTATACTCATTACAGGAAAAAATCCAAAGGGTTTGCTGCATGGCTGAAAGAAGAGGAAGGAAGTCTGTTCCTCGTCACCGTTATAATGAATATCAAAATGTAGCTGAAAATTTTTATGATGCAGCTAAGGATTCAATGGAATTGGAATACTGGACTGCTGCCGGTGTAATCATTGTTCACTCAGCGATTGCTTATGCAGATGCGTTGTGCATCAAGTTAGCGGGAGTTAAAAGTTATGGAGAGAATCATGAGGATGCTGTAACTCTGGTTGAAAGTATCGTTGCTGAGAGTGAAGGAAAAGCACAGGCAATTAACCAGCTAAGACGAATAATCGAAGAGAAAACAAAGGTCTCTTATTTAGGCGAATTGTACTCATCTTCCCAGGCAAAAGATATGTGGAAGAGATTAGAAAGGTTTAGAAAATGGGCTTTAGAAATATTGCAAAGGTAGTGAATTGAAATTGCTAATGATAATATATGATGTAGAAATTTATTACCAGAAACTAGTATCCAGTTTACCAACCGAAGGTTGGCATTCTGTCTGCCAAAGGCGGACAAGCATCCAGTATCAAGAATCTAGCATCCAGTATCAGGTAACCAGTAACCAGTAACCAGAAACATGGAATACCTCCTCCACATATTAATTCTCATTTGCATTTATGTAATCCTTTCTCTTTCTCTTAATCTGCTCGTCGGCTATACGGGCATTCTCTCAATTGCACATGCGGCTTTTTACGGGGTTGGAGCTTATGTTGCAGCTTTAATGGCTTTAAGATTAGAAACTCCATTTTTGCTAAACATTATACTTGCTGTTAGCGCTGCCGGTGTATTCGGTGCAGTCGTGGGTATTCCTTCATTAAGATTAAAAGATGATTACTTTGTCATTGCAACTTTCGCTTTTCAAATTATTATGTTCAGCGTTCTTAATAATTTAGTTGAGTTTACCGGAGGTCCTCTTGGTTTACCCGGAATTCCGCAGCCAAATATTTTTGGATATGAAATATCTACTCATATTGAATTTCTAATTCTTTCTTTATTGTTAACGGGATTAGTTTACTGGGTTTCAAACCGAATTGTAAAATCACCTTTCGGAAGACTGCTTAAATCCATAAGGGAGGATGAGGTTTTTGTTAAAGCCGTTGGTAGAGACATTTCAGGGGCTAAAGTAAAAGTATTTATTATCAGTGCTTCTCTGGCTTCGTTAGCTGGAGTTATTTACGCAACATACATTACCTATATAGACCCAACCAGCTTCACAGTAATGGAATCAATCTTTATTATCTCGATAGTTATAATAGGTGGCGCTGCAAATCTAAAAGGTTCTATTCTTGGGGCAGCATTTTTAGTAGCATTGCCTGAGTTATTGAGATTCATTGGACTGCCGAATTCAATTGCGGCTAATGTCAGGCAAATTCTTTATGGTGCACTATTAGTTATAATGATGATGTGGAGACCGCAAGGGTTTTTAGGTGAGTATGCATTTGGGAAAAGTTCAGAAGACAGAAGACAGAAGTTAGAAGATAGAAGTAAAAGGGGAAATGATGCTTGAAGTTTCAAACCTTAATAAAAACTTCGATGGTGTAACTGCCCTCAAAAATTTTTCTTTTGAAATGAAAGAGAAAGAAATACTTGGAATGATTGGACCTAATGGTGCAGGCAAAACTACATTCTTCAACGCACTATCGGGATTTATCAAACCGGAAAGCGGAAAAGTAAAGTTTTTAGGGAAAGACATTACCAGTTTTAGTTCTCACAAAATTGTATCGAGTGGAATTTCAAGAACATTTCAGGATCTTAGGTTGATTAGACAAATCCCTGTGATTGATAATATTCTGCTTTCTTTTAATCACAGCGATGGTGAGAATTTTTACAATATATTGTTTAAGCAGAAATCATGGCAAGAAACCGAAGAGTTGGATAAACACAAAGCTTTGAAACTGCTTGAATACGCAGGTATTAAAGATAAAGCATTTGATCTGGCGAATGATCTTTCCTATGGTCAGCAAAAACTGTTAAGCATTACCTGCTGTCTTGCGGCAGATGCAAAGCTGTTGCTGCTTGATGAACCGATTGCAGGTATCAATCCTGAGATGAGAGAAAAAATTTTAAGAATAATTTCTGAATTACCATCAAAAGGAAAATCAGCAATTATTATTGAGCACGATATGGATTTTATTGAAAGGATTAGTGACCGTGTGATTTTTATGGATATGGGAGAAAAGATAAGTGAAGGAACTCCCGATGAAGTTAGGAATGATCCTAAAGTAATAGAAGCGTATCTGGAATAGATGCTGGATAACTAGATTCTAGTTACTGGATACTGGCCATAATATGTTAGAAATAAAAAACTTAAATACCGGTTACGAAAAGAAACAAGTTGTCTTCGATGTTTCGTTGAATGTATCGCAAGGTGAAATCGTCTCTTTAATTGGTCCTAATGGGGCTGGTAAGTCAACAATTCTTAAGGCAACATGTGGATTGATTCCCAGCTGGTCTGGTGAAGTTATTTTTGATAAGAAGAAATTAAATGGCAACGAACCGCCTCAAAATTTGAAGCTTGGAATTAGTTTTTGTCCGCAGGGTAATCGTGTATTTGATGAATTGACGGTTCAAGAAAATCTTGAGATTGGGGGATACATTCTAAAAAAGAACAAGGTGAACGAAAGAATTCAACGAGTATTAGAAATTTTTCCTGTGCTTCAAGGGCGCTTGAAACAAAACGCCGGATCTTTGAGTGGTGGTGAACAGCAAATGTTGGCAGTTGCACGAGCACTTATTCCGGAACCAAAACTATTACTTTTTGATGAACCATCGTTAGGTTTAGCTCCAAACTTAGTGAAAGGACTTTTCGATAAGTTTGTTGAGCTTAATAAGAAATTAGGAATTACAATTTTAATTGTTGAGCAGAAGGTTAGAGAAGTATTAAAAATATCTGATAGAGTTTATTCGTTGAAACTTGGTTCAGTCTCGTTCAGTGGAAAGTCCGAAGAGTTGTTGGGCGATAAAGAGACGCTAAAAACTTTGTTCCTCTAATTTCCTACCTATTCAACTCACCCAGTGCTTTCTTAATCAGTTCTTCGAGTGAAAGTGCGGGCTGGTTCAGTAAAATATTTCTTACCAAGTTCTCTGCAATCTTAGAGTTGTAACCTAAAGTTGATAATGCAGAGACGGCTTCATTCTTAATGCTTAGCGGAATGGCGCTTGTTCCTTCGTCTTTTACCTGATCGACTTTGGTCCTGAGTTCCAAAACTAATCTCTCGGCAGTTTTTCTTCCTATTCCAGGCACAGCAATTATTCGTGAGATATCGGATGATTGAATTGCATTTTTCAAATCATCAGTCTGAATACCGGAAAGCAAGCTTAAAGCGATTTTGGGTCCGATGCCGCTGACAGAGATTAAAAGTTCAAACATTTCTTTTTCAGATTCACTGTAAAACCCGAATAGAGAAATAGAATCTTCTTTAACGCTTGTGTGAATGAACAAGGAAGCAGTTTCTTTCCCGCTTATCTTTTCGAAAGTATTAATGGATATGCCAACGATGTAACCAACACCGCTCACATCCAACATTACTTTTGTTGGCTTAGATGAAATTATTTTACCTGTTAAAAATCCAATCATGATCAATTATAAATTAAAAATTCTCAGCCAGAGGCTGATCCGCCTTTGGCGGAAAAATTAAAAACCTGTCCCAAATTTATTTCGGGATCTGATTAACAATTTAACAATAGAGCAATTAAACAATTAATGACTAAAAATTTCAACAAATGACTAAAAGATTTTCTAATAACTTCAATAACTAATGACCTTTTCAGGATACGCTTCAATGTACGCTTTCCAGCTTTTCTTTTTACTGCTGGGTTTTCTTAATCTAAAAGCGTGACACAAAGCAACGGCAAGAGCATCGGTTTCATCAAATCGCATCTTATCGCTGGATATTTCCAATAAAGTTCTTACCATAAAAAATACTTGCTGCTTGGATGCCGCTCCTTTTCCAACAACGGATTTTTTTATTTCTCTTGGTGAATATTCGTTAGTCGGAATTTTGTTATGCGCTGCCGCCAGAATCGAGACTCCTCGTGCATATCCTATCTTCATTGCCGACTGGACATTCTTACCATAAAATGCAGTCTCAATCGCAAATTCATCGGGCTTGTAAGTCTTAATTAATTTATCAAGCCCGTCATAAATAATTTCAAGCTTTTGCGGAAGGTTTTCTTTTTTCGGAAGCTTTATGCTGCCGCTTGCAATTCTCCGGCAGGCAGAAAAATTCTGTTTTATGATTCCATAGCCCGTGATAATTGTTCCGGGATCAATGCCGAGAATTATCATTTAAATATTTCATTGATTATTTAAGAGCGCTCAAATCAAAATCCGCATTTGAGTAAACGTTTTGAACATCATCATTATCTTCGAGAGATTCAATCAACTTAATCACTTTTTCAGCATCTTCGCCGCTAACAGGAACACTGTTTTTTGCAATCCATTGAAGTGATGCATTTTCAACTGTTAATTTTTTATCAATTAAAGTTTTTCTAACATTCTCAAAATTTTCTAGCGAAGTTTGAACCTCATAATATTGATCTTCGGATTGAAAATCATCCGCACCGGCGTCAAGCACCAATTCCATAATTTCATCTTCACTTTTACTTTGCTTTGGAAGACTGATTACGCCTTTTCTGTCAAACATCCATGCAACGGAACCTGCCTCGGTAAGCGCCCCTCCATTTTTACTAAAAAAATGTCGAACTTCGGCTACAGTTCGATTTTTATTGTCTGTTGCCACTTCAACAATTACTGCAACTCCTGCTGGACCATACCCCTCGTAGTTTAATTCGTGATAAGTTGTTCCTTCTAATTCTCCGGTAGCTTTTTTTATTGCTCGTTCAATATTGTCTTGAGGCATGTTTTGAGCTTTAGCATTATCGACAGCAAGTCTTAGTCGAGGATTACCATTAATATCTCCGCCGCCTTCTCTAGCAGCGATAGTAATTTCTTTAATAAGCTTGGTAAAAATTTTACCTCTCTTTGAGTCAATTACTGCCTTTTTTCTTTTGGTGGTTGCCCATTTTGAATGCCCGGACATTAGTTGCTCTCCTGAATGTTATCGTTTATATGTAAATCTTTTAATTTTAATTGAGGAAAAGTTTTTCCATCTTTAGTATACTTATCAATACTGAACACAGCTTCAATTGGTAAATGATTTTTAGACAACACATCGCACATCTCGCCCATATTAAATCCTATGCTATCCAAAACTCTATCAGAACCATTTTGTTTTAGGTTGATAATTAAATGATTGTTGCCGACAAATCTTGGTTTGCCCTCAACATGTAGATTTTCTGCAAGAAAAACAGGTCTCATATTTCCCGGACCAAATGGCGCAAACTGATCAATAACTCTGAAAAACTTTGGCGTTAAATCTGAGAACTGAAGTTTAGTATCAATGTGAACTTCTGGCAGAAATGCTTTTTCACCTAAAGTTTCTCTTACAATTTGATTGAACTTTGACCTAAAATCGTCAATCTTATCAACTTCAACAGCTAAACCTGCGGCGGCTTTATGACCGCCAAATTGAATTAATAAGTCTTCACATTTTTTTAATGCCTCGTAAATATTAAAATTACTTGTGCTTCGTGCAGAACCTTTTGCAACTCCATCTACGGTTGTCAGCATTATTGTTGGGCGATAATATTTCTCCACAAGTCTTGATGCAACAATACCAATCACTCCCGGATGCCACGATTCTTCGTGAAGAATTATGGCAAGATTTTTATCCAGGTCAAGTGAACTTTCAACAATGTCGAGAGCTTGGAAGAATGTATCTTCATCAATTTTTCGTCTCTCATAATTTTCAGATTCTAATACTGCAGCAAGCTTTAGCGCTTCATCAATATCTTCGGTGATTAGCAGTTTAACAGCCCGCTCGGCATCTCCTAAACGACCAACTGCATTTATTCTCGGAGCAATAGTAAAAACAATCTGTCCGGAAGTTAAATCACCTGGTTCGAGGTGACTGCTTTTTATTAAAGCGCCAATCCCTGGTCTTGGAGAATTATTGATTTGGTTCAAACCTTCTTTAACAAGAACTCTATTTTCATCTGTAAGCGAAACTATATCTGCAGAAGCAGCAAGGGCAACAAGGTCCAGATATTTAAGGGGCAATTCCCGCTTGCCAATTCTTTCGGCAACTCCCTGAGCAAGCTTAAATGCAATTCCTGCACCAGATAAAAATTTAAACGGATAATTACAATTTGGTTTCAATGGATCAAGAATTGCGTGAGCATTTGGTATTTCTTCTTTTGGCTGATGATGATCGCAGATTATAACATCCATACTCAACTCAGTTGCAAGCTGTGTTTCTTCAATTGCAGTTATTCCGCAATCAACTGAAATCAGAAGAGAAGCACCTTTGCTTTTGACAAATTCAACGCCATTTTTTGAAACACCATAACCTTCGGTAAGCCGTTTTGGAATATAAAAATCTACATTTGCACCAAGTTCCTTTAAGAACATGTACAGTAAAGCTGTCGCGCATGTGCCATCAACATCATAATCACCATAAATGCAAATCAGTTCATTTTCGGTGATGGCTTTGATTACTCTTGTAGTTGCGCACTCCATTCCATTCATTAAAAAAGGATCGTGAATTGAATCTAAGGAGGGTCGGAAAAAAGCTTTTGCTTGCTGATAATTTTTTATGTCGCGAAGAACTAAAAGTCTAGCAAGCGTTTCGGAAATATTAAGTGATTCAGCAAGAGATTTAACTGTGAATTCATCGGGTTGTGGTTTTATTTTCCAGACTTTTTTTAGCATAACGTTTTCTATTTTGCAAATTCAAAGAACAAAAGTAAGTTCAAACCTATAAGCCGAATTCTGTTCCCCCGATTAATCGGGAGTGGCAATTATTTGTCTGGTTTCCGAATTACTTCGGAATTCTAGCGGTCCACCCGAAAATCATTCAAAGCGAACAACTTTGATCCATCGGCTGACGGAAAGATTTTCCTACTTGACCTTGCTTCGAGTGGGGTTTACCCTGTTCCGCATTACGGAATCCCAAAGGACCGGCAGTGTTACCACCACCGCGGTAGGCTCTTACCCTGCCTTTTCACCTTTACCCCGCCAAAGGCGGGGCTGTATATTTTCTGTGGCACTTTCCGTATCCCGATTTTAGTCGGGACCCCGGGTGTTACCCGGCACTCTGTTCTGTGAAGTTCGGACTTTCCTCCCCTCCCGATACATCGGGAGAAGCAATTGCCCGGTTTGAACTACTTTTATTCTAAAAACTCTTTTTATTATTGGGTAATAATTTTTTTTTCTAACTGAGGCAAATATAAGAAATTACTTGTGTTAAATCAGTAGGCGGAAAATGACTAAGACATATTTCCGCTAATTTTTCGGTTTGAGTACATTAAGAGAGCGCAAGCTTTTTGCTGCTTATTTAAGTCAAATCAAAAGTAAAAGGTCTAATGCTAATCAGTTAATCCGGCAATTTCTGCTGAGACCAAAATTCTGCCGCAGTATTCGCAAAAAAATACCTTATTATTTCTTCGTATTTCTAATTGCCTTTGAGATGGGACAATATTATGGCAACCCGAACAAGCCGATCGCCTTATTGTTACAACGGCTTTTCCTTTTTTAGCTTTTCGGATTCTCATGTATGCTGCGTAATCCGGCTTTTTAGTTACATCAATAATCTTTTTTCTTTTTTCTTTCAGTTTTGCTTCTTCTTTTTCATTTGATTTAATAATTTCTTTCAATTCGGTTTCTTTTATTTTTAATTCAACTTTGAGTTCTTCAAGCTGCGGTGAAATAGCTTCAATATCTGTTGCCAGAGTTTTGCTGGCATCTGCCAACGCATTATTCTCGGCTTCCATTTTGTTGATAAGCTCTTCAGAATTATCTATTTCTTTTGTAAGAGCATCGTACTCTTTGTTATTTCTGACTTGATAAAGCTGTGCTTTAAATTTCTTTTGATTAGCTCTTAACTTTTCGATTTTCTCTTCGTTTTCCTCACGCTTATCTAAAGATTCTTTTCTCTTTAATTCTTTCTCTTCGTTTTCTTCTTTCAAAGATTTTATTTTGCTATCAAGGTCTCCAACTGTGTGCGGAAGATCGCCCCGAAGCTCTTCAAGCTCGTCAAGTTGATCATCTAATATTTGTAATTCATAAAGTGTTTTTAATCTGTTAATCAATTTATGTGACTCCTCATTTTATTATAAATATTGATCGGGTTTGTCTTCCCGTTAAACTTTAAAACTTTAATATCGTTTTTTTCTTTTACGAGCTTAATTAATCTTTTGTACAATTCATCAATAACCGGCATTTCAGTTTCGTAATGACCGGCATCAATAAGCAAAATCCTATCTTTAGCAGAATGAAATGAATGATACTTAATATCCGCTGTTACGAAAGCATCAGCACCGCTGCTAATTGCCTCGTTTATAAGATCGCTGCCAGAGCCGCCGCAAACGGCAACTTTTTTTATTCTGTTAGTTGAACCATGAACGTACCGTAGATTTTTAGCACCAAGTTTTTTTGAAACAATTGCCAATGTTTCGGAAAGCGATAAACTTTTTTCAAAATTGCCGAGTGCTCCCACACCAAAGTTCACATTGTAATTTTCAAGAGGATAAATATCGTAAGCAGGTTCCTCGTATGGATGAACAGCGAGCATAGCATTTAAGACATTATTCAGTTTCCAAGAATCAACTAACACCTCAAGCTTAATTTCTTTTACTTTTTCGTATTTGCCCTTTATTCCAACTCCTGGATTGGAAATACTTGATCCTTTAAATGTCCCTTCGCCCTCAGATCTGAAACTGCAGCTTGAATATTCGCCAATCATCCCTCCACCCGCATTAAATATTGCAGATGCAACTTTCTCTGTCTGTGCTGCTGGAACAAATACCGATAGCTTGTATTGATTTGATTTTTGGTTTTTCAGAAATGTGATGTTTTTAAGTCCTAATTTTTTTGCAAGCTGAAAACTAACACCGTGTTTTGTAAAATCTAAATTTGTATGTGCGGAGTAAAGAGTAATTTCTTTCTTAATGAGCTTTTCTATCAACCGAGCATTTGAGTCTTTGTTAAGGTCAAGGTTTTTTATCGGGTGGAAGATTAGAGGATGATGCGTAATTATCAAATTGCAATTTTTTTTGATTGCCTGATTTGCAACATCGGAAGTTAATTCTAAACTAAGTAGAATGTTTGAAACTTTTCTATTAGTATTTCCAACTTGAACTCCTACATTATCATTCTGCCAGGCTATTTCCTTAGGTGCCCAGTCTTCCAAATATTTAATTACTTCTTTGCAAGTCATACAAAAAAAATGCACTTCTAAACTTGAAGTGCACTTTTGAAAATCCTTTTTATTTGTGATGCTACATTTTCTGCAGGCAAAAATCTAAGAAACTTTTTTTTGTGGGCTATTGTCATCGTATTTAATTTACACAAATATAAGCTTTAATCATTTAATTTTCAATTTATTTTTATAGTGAAAAAATAAGTTTTTACATGGTTTCTATCCAATTATTATCCTCCTTAATAATTTCGATTAAAGAATCAACTGCAAACTCTGCAGAAATATTTCTTCGAACAATATCCTTTCCACGGTAAAGAGTAATTTTATCAATTCCTGAGCCGACGTAACCATAATCAGCATCTGCCATTTCGCCGGGACCATTAACTATGCAACCCATTATTGCAATTTTCACTCCTTTAAGATGTTCGGTTCTTTTGCGGATCATTTCGGTAGTTTCTTGAAGATCAAACAAAGTTCTTCCGCACGAGGGACATGCAATGTATTCGGTTTTTGAAATTCTCACTCTTGCAGCTTGTAATATTCCGAATAGAGTTCTATTAATTACAGTTTCCTTCGTTTCTTTAACTTTGATAAAACTTTTAACATATACATTTTTCGATTCAACGGGTTCAAGAATATTTTCAACATCAATCCAAACTCCATCTCCAAAGCCATCAATCAGTAATGCCCCGATGTCAGTTGAAGAATGCAAACGCAGCTCATCAAGATTTAATCCTTTATAAGATCGCTTAATGATCACAGGATTTTTAACATCATTCTCAATTAGCTTAATAAAAATTCTTCTTTGTTCAGCCATTCCATGTTCATTTGATGTAACTAAAACTATCACAGCTTTGTTATCAATCTTAAGTCTATTCATCAATTCACCAGCGAGTGAATCGATATCGATTTCGACAAAATTTAAAATATTAGATTTTTGATTACTTGATTTGTAATCCCCCACATTCAAAAGAGGGAATGATTTTTCTTGAACATCAAGTTTCAACCAATGAGAATAATCATAGACTACTTTCATTCCCATTGGAATATCGAATGGTGTGTTTTGCTTTCCCAAATAAATTAAATCGGCAGCCATATCTGACATATTCCACTTATCAGAAGGTGCATCGTAAGAATATCCAGCATCTGCTAAATCTTTGTGAGCAATTATTTTTCTTGCTGAATAATCAGCAAAAACTCTCGGAACATTTATTCCGCCAATGCCTAAAATCTCAAAAGTATGTCTTCGGGAATAATTTAGCGAATCAAATGGAATCTCGTGAACCTCTTCAATTTTTTTATGAGGGCTTCGATTTTTATAACGATTAGCTAAAGATATTGCAACGGGAGCTTCGTACTCAGGATCTTCGGTTAAAGAAACTCTTATTGTATCACCAATTCCATCTTCGAGTAAACTTCCAATTCCGAGCGCGGATTTTATTCTGCCGTCTTCACCGCCGCCGGCTTCTGTAACTCCAAGATGCAAAGGATAATTCATCCCCTCCTCTTGCATTTTGATTATCAGCAAGCGATATGCTTGAATCATAACTTGCGGATTGCTTGCCTTCATCGAGAGAACGATGCTGTGATAATTCAGCTCTTCACAAATTCTCACGAACTCCAAAGCAGATTCAACCATTCCAAGCGGTGTATCGCCATATCGGCTCATTATTCTATCTGAAAGAGAACCGTGATTTGTTCCGATTCGCATAGCAGTTCCGTATTCTTTGCAAATCTTTACAAGAGGGGAAAATCTTTCTCGAATTCTTTCTAATTCGATGTTGTAGGATTCATCAGAATAATCAATTGACTCAAACTTTTTCTTATCAATATAATTACCTGGATTAACCCTGACTTTCTCAACAATTCGTGCGGCTATTTCTGCTGCGTTAGGTGTAAAATGAATATCAGCGATGAGGGGAACGTTAAAACCTCTGGCTCTCAATTCTTTTTTAATGTTCGCAAGATTTTCAGCTTCAGATTTACTGGGAGCAGTAATTCTTACATATTCACATCCCGAGTTTACCATTCTTATTGTTTGTTCAACAGTCGCTAATGTATCCATTGTGTTTGTTGTGGTCATGGATTGAATGCGAATCGGATTATCACCGCCAAGAGGAATATCTCCAACAAAAACCTCGCGGGTTTTATACCGGCTGTATTTGGTTAAGCTGTTGCAGTACTTTTTAAATTGAGTAATCTTTTTAGTCATCTTTATCTTTTAAACTTCACAATATAATCACAAAATGAACATAATTAGTTCGAAATGATTTGATGTAGAAAAATCATGGCAAAGAATTGATGTGATTATTTAATTTCAATTGGTAGAGCGAATCTTGTAAATCACTCGGATCTAATTTTCGTTTACCTAATTCATAACCAATATCTTCCCAATAAGATTTAAGCCAGGAATCGAATGGTTGTTTGTTCATAAATTCTACTCTTGGAATATCATATTCTTTTATTACAGCTTTACATAATTCACACGGTTCAGTTGTAGTCATAACAATCAATGCTTTTTTATCCAAGCCATTGAATTGACTCCAACCCATACTTTTAACTGCATCATTAATTGCGTTGATGACGGCATGCCCAACTGCATTCGTATCAGCCTGCATAGTATTGTGTCCGCGTCCAATTATAGAATAATCGTAAAGGACTATTGCCGAAATAGGATCATCACCATTTTTCATCGCTTCAATTCCACCAATTCTCAGTTCACGCTTAGATAGAGCAACAAGATCAGTGCTGGGAAAAATTCTATAATATTCTGTTTGGAAAAGATAGATTACTAAGATTATAGTAATTGCTAAAAGTGCTGTTGAGTAGATAGATTTATTCATTATAAAAACTCTCTAATTTTAACATGATAAATATAAAATAAACTTATGGATAATTATTATCCATTCACGGTTAGTTAAAAAAATGATTATTTTTAACAACAAGAACAGCATGTTCATAATATAAATTCATCGTAAAACAGTATGCGAATTCCCGAAAATAAAATAGAAGAAATAAGATCTGCAGCAGATATTGTTGATATTATTTCCGAGTTTGTTCAACTTAGAAAACGAGGCAAGAACTTTATTGGTCTTTGTCCTTTTCACAGTGAAAAAACTCCATCTTTTACGGTAAGTGAAGACAAACAAATATTCCATTGCTTTGGATGTCATGCGGGAGGAAATATTTATAAGTTTTTGATGGAGTATGAAAAAATATCTTTTATTGAAGCCATTCAAGAAGTCGCAGCAAGAGTCGGGATAAATCTTGAATATGAAGTAGATACCACCGGCAAAGACAGCGAGCAGGAAATTTTGTATGAGCTAAACATTCAAGCAGCAAGATATTTTTCTGATAATTTACTCAACTCCCCGGCAGGCGAAATTGCTAGAAAATATTTTCAAGAAAGAAAAATAAAACCTCAAATAATGCGTGCATTTGGACTTGGTCATGCGCTTAACGGCTGGGAGAATTTTGTTGAGTATGCAAAATCACAAAAAATTGATCTTGAGCGAGCAATTCAATTAGGTTTGATAGGACAGCAGAATGATGGCCGCTTGTTCGATAAATTTTCAGACCGAATAATCTTTCCAATCTTTTCTGCAAATGGAAGAGTGATTGCTTTTGCTGGTCGAATTCTTGAGAATAAAGAGGGTGCAGCCAAATATTTAAATTCACCCGAATCCATGATTTATGTTAAAGGGCGAGTGCTATATGGTTTATCTTTTTCTAAAGATGAAATAAGAAAACTTGATAAGGCAATTCTTGTTGAAGGATACATGGATTTAATATCTCTGTACCAAAACGGAATAAAAAATGTTGTTGCAGTTTCCGGAACGGCTTTAACGGAAGATCAAGTTCAACTTTTATCTCGATACACTAAAAATGTTGTGCTGTTGTTTGATGCCGATACTGCGGGGATAAAAGCATCAATGAGAAGTATTGAACTGCTGCTCAAACGCGATATAGAAGTTAAAATTGCAACTCTTCCTTCAGGCGAAGATCCTGATTCTTACATCAATAAGTTTGGCAAAGATGAATTTGATGAGCTCATTCGGAAAGCACAAAATTTTTTGGAGTATCAAACAGCTTACTATGAATCGCAGCATTATTTTGAAGATCACAATAAAACAGCAGAAGCAATTCGCGAGCTGGTTAAGCTGCTCGCTTTGATTGAAGATGAATTAAAAAGAAATTTATTGTTGAAGTCCATTGCGAAAAAATTCAATCTTCGTGAAAAACTTTTGGAAACTGAACTTGATAAAATTATTAAGAACCAAGCGAGACAGGAATCTGTAAGACAAGTTGTTAAGGATGGCAGACCGAATAAAGAAAAAGCGGGAATGCACTTTGCAACATTGGAAACCAAATCCGGAATTAACTATACACTTGAAAAGGAATTAGTTAAACTTCTCTATGAAGGAAATAGAGAAATTATTGAACTCATCTTTAAACATTTTTCCCCGGATGATTTTAATTATCAATTTCATCAAGAGCTTGTAAATTTAGTTTATGAAGCTAATCAAAATGCAGAAGATTTAATCGTAAGTTCTCTGATTGCAAAAGTGAAAGATGAAGAACAGCAAGCTTATCTTTTAGAAATTACTTTCGACAAATATTCAATCAGCAAAACGTGGGATGAATTAAATCCCGTTTTCGAGGATGAAAAACTGCTTTACAAGTTTGCTCTTGATACAATTAAGAATTTTAAGATTGCTAAGATTGAAGAAAAGATAGAGGAAAATCAAGAAAGGATAGAGCAAGCTGAAAATGAAAATGAAAAACTGGTGATAATGAAAGAGAATATGGAGCTGGAAAAGGAGAAGAAGAAGATTAAAGAGGAGTGGGTTTGACTCAGCAACTAACCCAGTTCCTTCGCAGACAGCAATCGTTCGAGAGGAACTGGGTTAGTAATAATTTAAGTGAGTTTGTAAACTTTGATAGATTTTATAATGAAAGATTTGTAATTTTACAAAAAACGAGATTGTTATGGTAACAATAATTAGAGCAAAAACTCACAGAGAAAAAATTAAACAGCTTTTCTTATTAGCTGACCGAAAAACTAATTTACTAGATGCGACAAAATACTCCGGTAAAATAAAGCTTAATGGAAAACCACTTTCGATCCAAAAGTAGTTAAGAGATGAGTGGAATTAATCTTCTTGCCGACACAAAAGTAAATTATTTAAAAAATGCAATAAGCAAATCAGTAGTGTCCAAAATATTTTCGCGAACGAAAATTTTATAGTAATATTTACAAACATTCAGCATTTGGCACATAGTCTTGAACTCAACCCAGCCATTTTCTTACAAAGAGAAGGGCTTATTATAATGTTATGGCTTTTGATTTATATTTTGTAAGGATAATTTCATTTTACGTTTTATTGTTAGTAAGTCTCTCTCTTTTTAAGAGAGAGATTAGAGTGAGTTCCTTTTTATTTTCGACAGGTATGAAGCAAATATTTGAATTACTTATCTAAGTAGAGTAGGGGAAAACTTAGTGAACACCCTCTCCATTGAAAAAGCACGAACCGAACTATTAAATGTTCTTGAGTACTCAAGCTCAAGAAGATTAAAGCTGAAAAGTATCAGCGAGTTCTTCTCGCTCCTGCTTAATCAAGAATCTTCCAATCTCATTGAATCATATTTACCCGAATTCATTCCTAAATACATAGATTATCTAAAAAGCTATTCTTCATTTGGCATTAAGCCGGAATTCTCTCAAGCGATTATCTCGACAAATGAAAAGCTAATAAACCTTAATGAGTTAAATGAATTTAGAGATAAGTTAAGTTTGCTTAATGACCAACTGAAAAATAAATTGCAAGAACTGCAAAATATTTTGATTGGTAAGGAAATACTGCAGGCAGCCGAACAGAAAATCTTATTCCCGGTAATTAATGAATGGGAATCCATCCCTTTGGAAGATGAACAGATTGATGGTAGATGGGTTTTAGGATCGCTTGATTCTTTAACAATCAAAATCAGCATAACTAAAGACCAAGATAAATTTATTGTGGTTCCAAGTGAAATTGAAAAAGACAAAAAGCTTGAAGAGCAGATAAATATTTCCTGGTTAAAGGCAAAGGAATATTGCAAAAGTCATGTCAAGAGAATAGCTGCACACCATGAGGTAATAATTAGCTTTGATGAGCATCTTGGAATTTACAAAGGTGAGTCAGTTGGGACAGCACTGGCAATTGGTTTTATCGAAGAGATTCTAAGATTTTATAATTCTCAGACAATATTAAAACCAATTGGTAATGCTGCATTCACTGGAGGAGTTAAAGAAGATGGGGATATCAATCCAGTTTCTAAAGAAATAGCGGGGAAAAAAGTTGAGATTGCTTTTTATTCAAACTGTTCAACACTCGCCGTTCCTAAAGAAGATGAGAATTATGCAGTTGTTAAGCTTGAAGAGTTAAAGAAACAATACCCGTTAAGAAAACTAAAGGTAGTTGGCGTAAAAGATCTTGATGAAATTTTACTTCGCAGAGACTTGATTGAAATTAAAAAGCAAAAACTTGTAGTACGAACTGGAAAATTTGTTAAGAAGAATTGGGTGAGTGCAATTGTTACGGTTTTATTAGCAATACTGTTTGGTTATTTGTTTGTTGTGGATTTTGATGATAATCCGGCAATACTTGCAACTGATGGCGGCACGCTATTCGTTAAGAATAAAAATGGAAAACTTTTATGGACAAAAAAAGTCGGATTTCCCCAAGATGTTATTTCTAATAATAAAATTTTGTTTAGCACAAGTCGGATCGTTGATGTAAATAATGATGGTATAAATGAAGTTGTATATTGTGGTAATATCAAATCAACAAATTTGAATATTCAAAGCGGTTCAGAAATTGTTTGCTATAGCTATAAAGGAGATATGCTCTGGACATATACATTCCCCGATACTGTCAATTCTGAGAGAGAAAAATTGGAATCATTTTATGGAATAAATCTCATCCTAGACACTATTACTATTAATAATAAGAAAAGCTTATTGGCAAATGCGACAAATGCTAACTCCTTTAGCTCTGCAATTTTTAGACTCGACCTTAGATCAGGAAAAAGGCTTCCCGGTACATTATGGTGTTCGGGTTTTACTGTTGATGGATTAATTAAAGATGTTGATAATGATGGTAAGCGAGATATTCTTGCTGTTGGGGTGGACAATGGATTTGAGGATATAGTGATATTTGCTTTTGATATTGACACTTTAACAAGTGTACGACCTTCAACGAAAGAATATACGATCAAAGGATTCCCACCGGCAAAACTTAAAACCTATATCAGACTAGCGAAGACGGATTATGATAATTACTTGGGAATACGTATGTCTGGTATTGAAGCTGGGCGTTTCTATGACGATATCAGCGAAAGCAAATATGTATTTCAGACAACTTCATCTAATCCTGAAAAACCAGCACGTCTCTGGATAAAGCTTGATTATAACTTAAAAGATTTCGATGTGATAGTTGATAACCAATATCGGGTAATTCGCGATAGTCTTGTAGCTCATGGGAAACTAAATCTGCCGTATACAGACACAAAAGAATATGTTGATATTTACAAAAGCAAAATACTTTACTGGAAAAATGGCAAGTGGGTTAAGAGGGAGGAGTTGGAGTAATGTAGGGAACGACCTCCCGGTCGTTCCGTAAATGGTAACCAAGCGCCCTATGAAGGATGTGGCTTACTAAGGAACTTGATTAGTGAAAATGGAATTGAGTTTGTGAATAGGAAATAATTTCAAGAAAACAAATTTGGATATCCAGTTGGGTTAAAAATAGAAGAAAGCTCAATATCAATGTCATATTCATCCCATCTCAGATGTTCCGGCGGGGAAAAATCAACTGCAAATATTTTATCAACCGGTATTTTGGCAAGCATAGGAAAAACTTCAAATGATAGAAAATATTCCTTATCGTTAACAAGCAGCCAAAGACCTTTTTGTGTTACACCGGTAACTTCACAAGTTAAAGTGGGATTTCCAGAGTTGTATAAATTCATTTTTCTTTTCCTTTGTAATCTCAATGAGTCTTCTCTAAAAAGGGATTTTCCTCATATAAAAGTTTTGAATATGGTGAAAATTAATATATTACAATTCTTAAATAGACTTTTTTAGATTCGCCTCATAAATTATTTCTTTAAGATGATCTTCACGGATACCGTAATTAGCAAATAATTCTACATTTGGTTCAAGCCAAATCTTCGCCTCTCCATCGGCTGTTTGAACATGAATATGAATTCGGGTTTCTTCTCTGCCATTAACATAAAATCTATAATTTTTAATCCTAAAAAATGTTGGTGACATATGAATCTAATTTTTTTCTATCACAATTTTGATCAATGCTTTGTTTGCCTGACAAATATAGAAAAAATGTTTAAAGAAAGATAAGGGTCCCTTTTAAACTGACTATTTTTCATCAATTTATTTCAAATCTATCAATGCAGATTGTTTGAAACCGGATGTCAAAAATATACACCGGTTTTTGCTATGATCAAAAAGTAAGGAAAAAGAAAGAAGAATTGGATTGAATTAAAAACTAACCCAGTTCCTCACGTACATGTGCATGATGATAAGGAACTGGGTTAGTGAAAGTAGATTCGTATCTCTTCATGGATTGTTAAGTTTAATATACTAGAATGGTAAACTTTTTATTCGTGTTCTATCAGGTTCCAGAATTATCAAGCTTCCTTTTTCTAATTCATCATTGAAATTCTTGATAGTGTTCTTGAGAGATTGGAATTGACGGTCGGGATTAGTTGAAAAGTTTCTGAAAAGTATAACCGATGGAAGGTTCTTATCCCACTGTGAAAGTATAAATCCGAAATCAGTATCAGCAGAGATTATTATTCTATTTTCTTTAAATGCGAGATCAAATATTTGATAATCAAATGCTTTTTGCATCTTGAATTCTTTTACATGTACAGAGTCAAAACCCAGCTTATTTAACTCCTTTGAAACAAGAGGTGATAAATTATTATCAATCAGAAACTTCATTGAGCAATAGTAGGAATTTCTCTAAAACGCAGTACTTCGGCTGCATATCTTAATACTTCATTAATATCATCCTTCTCAAGTTCCGGGTGATCATTTAAAATTTGATTTACATTATAACCCTCGGCCATCATTGCGAGAATTGTGGCAATAGGCATGCGTAAATCACGTATGCACGGTACACCACCCATTTTTTGAGGATCAACTGTTATCCTGGGGTATTTTTTCATTTAATCTGCCTTAATTTTAATTCTAAAATACTATTTATTCGGAAAGCAGACAATAGACGTTTTTGGATTAGCGGTTCTTTAATAAAGTTTAACAATCCTCCAAATTTATTAGCCTCCACCAAAGGCGGACAGGTTTGGCTGAGGCGGACATGTCCCGGTCGTTCCGCAAAAGATAACTAACCCAGTTCCTCACGAATGATTATAACATGCGAAGGAACTGGGTCAGTAAAGGTGGAATTGGGTTTGAGCGTTTAAATAACTGTCTTGTGTGGTTTTACTATGAATCTGATAAAACTCTTTTTAATAAACCTCTTCATGTGTTCCAAGCGTTATTAAAAGAACCACACCAATATTAGATTTTTTATTCTTGTCAAATTTAAAGACAATTCTACAATCATATCCACAACTGCAAGCTAATGATCCAAATAAATCTCCTGAGAGTTTATGTGTTTGTAGTTTCGGGTTGTATATATCAACTTCTAATAATTTTAAGCATTCATCTATCCCGGATTGTAAATAAGGAAATCGCTTGACAAATTTTTTATATGCATGCTTAAATTGTGGGCTAAGAACAATTTTGTTCATTGTTCATTAGCTTTTAGGGAAGAGTGTAAATCATCTAATGCCTCATCGGCAGTCATGGGTTTTAAATGTCCTGAATTATACAATTCGGTTACTTCTTTAACCTCGTTAGCAATTTCCTTACGTCTCTCTTGAATGAGCCGCTTATTAAGTATTTCGACCAGGCGTTCTCTTTCGTCAGGAGTAAGTTTCATTGCAGCATCAAGTGCGGCGTCTAATGTAATCATTTCAATTCTCATCTAATTATTTTAACAATATTAAAATAAAAAAGATTTAATTTAAAGTCATTATATGTATCAATTACCCTTTAAATGATAAACCCA
>Ga0209323_10000900_pt1 | contig 19559 bp, 20 predicted proteins | sample Rifsed19ft2_FD_184014 | JGI IMG/M metagenome (GOLD analysis project Ga0209323, IMG submission 184014) | Soil microbial communities from Rifle, Colorado, USA - sediment 19ft 2 (version 2) | ecosystem: Environmental > Terrestrial > Deep subsurface > Rock core/Sediment | place: Rifle, Colorado...
CGGGTGGCCTTTTCTGGCTCATGCATATGCACCCAGGAACATTGGTCACGAATATTAGCCATTTCAAACAGGTAAGGATTAAGACTTGCCTCGCGGATTGTATTCCGAAACAGTGGTTCATGTGTTCTGGGAGTACAGGAAGCAACTACTACCCGGTTAAGATTATGTTCTTCAACCAATTTTTTAATCTTCTCCTGGGTATCATTGGAACAGGTATAAAGATTATTCTCAACATAAACTACATCAGGTAGGGTTTTTGCATATTCCACTACCCCAGGAACATCTACTACACCGGCAATGTTTGTCCCGCAATGACAGATAAATACGCCAATGCGCGGAGTCTGTCCGGTAACATCTTTTTCTAAAGGATACTCTTTAGCCTTAATTAAAGTTCCCCGTGCTTCAGAAAGAAGAGATAAAACCTTGGATGCTGCACCACCTGCTTGCATTACAGTTTCCGGTATATCTTTTGGTTCGGTAAATGGTCCGCAAACAAATATTCCCTCTTTGTTAGATTCGACTGGTTTGAAAGGATCGGTCCAGCAAAAACCATACTCATTAAGTTTAATTCCAAAATTACTATTCAGCTTGCTGGCTAATTCTGGCGGTTGCAGGCCAACAGATAAAACTACTAAATCATACTGGTCAGTTAACATCTTCCCCTCATCGGTCACATAATTGATCTTAAGATTTTTTGTTTCCGCTATTTCTTCTACGGATGAAGGACGGCATCTTATATATTTTACTCCAAGTTCTTTTGCTCTTTCATAATAAGCATCAAATCCTTTGCCGAAAGCACGCAGGTCTATAAAGAAAATATGACATTCTAATTCCTCGCCGGCATGTTCTTTAGCGATAATCGCTTCTTTAGTGGCATACATGCAACATATTGAAGAACAATAATCTCTTTCTGTATCCCGTGAGCCCACACATTGGATGAAAGCAATTTTTTTGGGGGGAATCTTATCTGAAGGTCTCAAGACTTTACCTTCGTATGGGCCGGAAGCGCTCAATATTCTTTCAAATTCGAGTGCAGTAATAACATTAGAATAGTTTGAATAACCGTATTCTAATTTCGAACCTGCATCAAAAAGATCATAACCCGGAGAAAAAATTATTGAACCAACTTCTAAATCAAGTTTTTCTTCTTTTTGGTTATAATCAATCGCCTCTGCTTCACAAAATTCCTTACATATTTCACATTCATCACGAAGCATATGGACACAATATCGGCTGTCAATAGTAGCTTTATTGGGTATGGCCTGGGGATAGGGAATATATACTGCCGGTCTTGAATTTAAACCCATATTATGTTCAAAGGGGATAGGATAAGGTTCGTTTTTACTCACTTCAGGAAGTCTAATTTTTCCTGTCGGACAGATAAAATCACAGGCACCGCAAGCCTGACATACATCAGAAGGTTTGCCAAAAGGTGAGGTTACTTCCCGTCTCGGACCACGACCTGAAAAACTTATGGCCGCTCTCCCCATTCGCTCCTCACACATCCTCACACATAGTCCACAAAGTGTACAATCCTTATTCTTAGGTTTGATTCTTGTTTTTTCCACGCCTAATTCTTTGGCAAGATTCTTAATTTCTTCTGAATCCGGACATCGAGCCAGCAATAGTTCTGTTATTATTTTTCTTGTTTTTATAACTCTTTCGGAATCAGTCTGAACAACCAGACCTTCGAGTGCTGGATAGGTGCAGGATGCCTGAATTTCCGGAGATCCCCCATCCTTACTTATCTCAACAAGACAAAGCCTGCAGGCACCATAAGGTGAAAGTGCCTTATGCGAACATAAAGTTGGTATTCTTACTCCTGCTTTCTCAGCAGCTTTTAGGAGAGTTAACCCTTCCTCTATTTCAATCTTTTTATCATTTATAATCAACGATATCATTTTTTAATCCCTTTTGTGTCCAGATAATAATTTGTGTTATCTTTCTGATATTCATAAATAAAATTTATATCAGGATTTGCAGCAATTAAAACTTTCAGTGACTCATTAACATCACCCAGAGGTTTGCGGTCAATATGACTGTAACCAAATACGGCTTTGACCTTCGTCCCCTGACCTGGCTTTGATTCTATTTTGATACTTCCTCCGCTTTCTTCTGCCGATTGGGCAAGAAGCGAAAGACCCAGACCAACTCTTTTTGTGCTTTTTGTTGTAAAAAATGGGTCTAATACATTTTTTAATGTCTTCTTATCCATACCTTTACCGTCATCAATTATTTCAATAGTAAGCAAATCCTTTTTTTTCTCTTCTATAATTTTTATCTCAATCTTTTTTGCATGGGCCCTAATTGAGTTTTCTACTATATCTAAAATATGCAAAGATAAATCCTCCATTCGGCTAAATCATTACCTTTCTTCCATCTTCTCCAGATAAAGCTTTCTTAATCTCTCCTATGCTTGCTTCCTCCATAAGGAAGATAGTATAACTTTTGCCGATATCTTTTAAAAAATGGGCATCGGAAAAAGTGACCAGCGGAAAACCATAAAGTTCCGGATTTATCTGCCTGCCGGCAAACGAGCTTGTTTGGCTTTCATAGTTTGGAGATAGTTCCAGAGCATCCAATAGTAATCCTTCCGGAATAAACCCCAGTTGAGCAATAATGCTAAAACTACTTCTATCAATATGAGAGGCAATGGTCAGCCCTTCCAGAGAACAGATTGTTTGCACAATTTCCTGTAAAGATAATGAGGTTGCTCCAATTAAAAGTTTATCGTTGGAACCTATAACTTCATTGTCTTCATTAATTATAAGTTGTTTTCCAAAAACCTCCTCATCATTGAAATCTGATAATTTCTCATAAATAACCTCTTGAAGCTCAAACAACTCTTTTACATTATCAAAAAGGGCAAGGATATGAACCTCCTCCTGTGATGTAGCTTCAATTCCGCCAATAACCGCTATCTTTTCCCTCTGTCCTATTTTTTGGGTTGCTATCACATTTTCTGCTGAGTTGTGGTCACAGATTCCTACTATATCTAAATTATTCATTTTTGCCTGTTTAATTATTCTCTGTGGAAACATCTCTTCATCTGCACAGGGCGAAAGACATGTATGGATATGCAAATCTGCTTTAAATTTTTTTAACATCTATTCCCTCATAAGCCTAAAGGTTATACTCCTCTTAATAACCTGTATAACTTTCCGATTATTTCAAAAGCAGGAAGTTCGGTTACCATAATTGGTATATTTTCCTGCTCTGCTTTTTTTAAGGTTTCTGCTTCAGGTTCTCTTGCATTAACTATTATGATTCCTGCTAGTTCCTTTAATGTGGCTACTCCGACAATATTCGGATGAATTTGCAAAGTAATCCAGATATTCCCCTTTTTTGCGTTTGCTATAACGTCACTTAACAGGTCACTCGCATAACCACCGCTTACCTCTTTATCCAAATTAGAAACCTTAAATTTGACCTCAAGCCCTAACTCTTTAATTACTTGGTAAAGTTTCATTTTTTCTTCCCCCCGGTATAGATAATTGCTTCTAATTTTGTTCCTTTTCCAACTGCAGAATTAATATACATATTATCCGCACACTTTTTTATATTGGGAAGACCCATTCCGGCCCCAAAACCCCACTCCTGTGCTTTGGGAGAAGCGGTTGAGAAACCAGGCTGCATCGCCTGTTCAACATCAAGGATACCGGGGCCGGTGTCTATTGCCTCAACTCTGATTTCATCTGGTTTGACATAAGCAGTAATTCGGCCGCCAGAAGTGAAGATAACAATATTCATCTCTGCTTCATATGTGGCAATAGCTACCCGACGAAGAATTTGCGGATGTATACCTAATCTGTCTAAACTTTTTTTAAGCTCACTGGCAGATTCTCCTGCACGCTTAAAATCCTGACCGGCAATATTATATTCAAAGATAAGGGTTGTTTTATCAGCAATTATATCTTCAAATATATGTGAAGCCCTATAGCGATGAATCTCTTCTTCATGATAATTAGTCTCAAGTTCTTTAAGCAAAGTTTTTATAATATCACTTTTGGTAATGATGCCTACCAACTTTCCATTATCACGTTCAATTACCGGAAAGCGGCCAAAACCATGCTTATTAAATTTGTTAACAGCATGAATAAGCGGTTCATCTGCGTATAAGGTTTCTACATTCTTTGTCATCTTATTTTCTATGAAAGTATCTATTTCTCCATTTGCCAGACACTTAATAAAATCTTCAATACTCACAATACCAACCAATTTATCTTTATCCACAACCAGTGTTCCTGAAATACGATTGGCCCTTAATATTTCTCTTAATTCACCCATACGGTTTTTAGGATGAACTTTAATCACATTCTTTGTCATTGCCTGTTCAACCTTCAATTCATAAGCTAGTTCTTGAACCTTGGTAATTTTTTTATTCATTTATTTCAGAGCAGCCAGCCAGTCCCTCTTTATATAATCTTCCACACGCTTCAAACATGGGTAGATCTGTTAAAAGCAGAGGGATATTTTTACTTTTTGCCAGTTCAACAGTTTCCTTACCCGGCTTTTTTCCCCTAATAAAGCACACTACTTTAATATCAGCCATCTCTGCCGTACGGATAACCTGTGGATTTGTCAGTCCTGTCAGAAGAAGAGAATTTGATTTGATAAAAGCCAAAACATCACTCATCAGATCACATCCGCAACCCATCTTTATTTCCATCTGCAAGTCCCTGGCCCCAGTAATTATCTCCGCTTCAAGTATCTTCTTTATCTTTTCAAGAATCATTCTTCTTCACCTTCAAGGTTACACCTTCGACACTTTTCTACTTCCGCTGCAGTTATCTCTTTTATTACTAAACTTTGCATCTTCTAATATATCTCTATCTTTTCTGGATAGCATTAAATTTACATACCTCATAACACATATTACATTTGATACATTTATCTTGATCTATAGTCTGCGGTTCTTTTTTTTGACCGGTAATAGCATTCTGTGGACAACTTTTTACACATAATAAACATCCATTACATTTCTCCTTATCCACAAAATATTGAATTAACGCTTTACATACCCCAGCCGGACATTTCTTCTCTTTGATATGAGCCTCATACTCATTTTTAAAATATTGCAATGTGCTTAATACTGGATTGGGAAGAGTTTGTCCTAACCCACATAAAGAAGCATCTTTAATTGCTTTTCCTAATTCTTCAAGAAGTATTATATCCCCTTCCTCTCCTTCACCGTTGCATATTCTGTTAAGGATTTCAAGTAATGCTTCTGAACCTTCCCGACAGGAACTGCATTTTCCGCAAGATTCATCGTTAGTAAATTTGATAAAATATCTGGCAATATCAACTACACAGGTATCCTCATCCATAACAATCATTCCACCCGAACCCATTATAGAACCTACTTTGGTTAATTGTTCGTAATCGACAGGAAGGTCAATAAGTTCTGCTGGGATACACCCTCCAGAGGGACCCCCTGTCTGTACAGCCTTAAACTTTTTTCCACCGGGAATTCCATCACCAATATCATAAATTATTTCCCTTAAAGTTATACCCATAGGAACTTCAACCAAACCAGTATTATTTATTTTCCCAACTAAAGAGAATACCTTTGTTCCTTTACTCTTCTCTGTTCCAATTGCTGAGAACCACTCAGCTCCTTTAAAAATTATTGTCGGCACCGTAGCCCATGTTTCAACATTATTAATATTTGTCGGTTTACCCCAGACTCCTGATTGAGCGGGAAAGGGGGGCCTCTGTCTTGGCTCAGGAGGTTTTCCTTCAATAGAAGCAATTAATGAGGTTTCTTCACCACACACAAATGCTCCCGCTCCTTTTTGAATCCTGATGTCAAAATTAAAACCACTTTCAAATATGTTCTCTCCAAGCAAACCATATTGCCTTGCTTGATTAATGGCAATCTCCAATCTTTTCATAGCCAGCGGGTATTCATTCCTGATATATACATAACCCTGGTTTGCCCCTATGCCGTATGCTCCGATAATCATTCCTTCCAATACCAAATGAGGGTCAGATTCAATAATGCTTCTATCCATAAACGCACCAGGATCACCCTCGTCAGCATTACAGATAATATATTTTTCATCACCCGGACTCTTTCTGCAAAATTCCCATTTAAGACCTGTAGGAAATCCTGCTCCACCCCTGCCTCGAAGTCCTGAATCTTTTATTTCTTTTATTACCTGTTCCGGAGTCATTGATGTTAAAGCCTTGGCCAGAGCCCTGTACCCATCCCTGGCAATATATTCATCTATCTTCTCAGGGTCTATCAACCCCCTGTTTTTAAGAGCAATTAATGTTTGATGAGCAAAAAAACCAATATCCATCATCTTTGGAATTACTTCTTTTTCCTTGGGTGGGAAATACATTAGCTTTTGAACAGGTCGTCCTTTTAAAAAGTGTTCTTCTACTAAATATGGAATATCTTCTTCAGTTAGATTTTGATAGAATATCCCATCTGGTTTAACTACCATAATCGGCCCGACCGCACAAAACCCATTACATCCTGTCATCACTACCAGGATTTCATCCTGGAGGCTATGTTTTTTAATTTCTTTTTCCAGGGATTCTTTTATCCTAAAAGAGTTATTTGAAACACATCCTGTCCCTGCGCACAACATTAAGTGGGCTCTATATGTTTTCATTTCTAGGATATCCTTTCACTGCCTATAGCCAGTACATATTCCTTGACTATTTTCCCACCAAGAACATGTTCTAAAAGAATCTTACGAATCTTCTCAGGAGTCAACTCAATATATTTAACCGGCGCCTTTCCTTTTAACTCTACCGTAGCCATAGGTTCCTTGCTGCACAACCCGGCACATCCCGATGTTGCCAGTATAATATCTTTTATATCTCTTTTTTCAATCTCGACTAACAAAGTATTCATTATTTCCCTTGCCCCGGCTGATATGCCACAAGTTCCCATATGCACAGTTATCTTTGCCCTGCCAGCACCTTCACGTAAAAGCGTTGCTTTTCTTATTTCTTCACTTATTCTATCCAGATCTTCAATCTTTATTTTTGGCATAGATTACCCCTCTGTTTAATTTTATGTGTTCTCTTTCTCTATATTCTCCAATAATTTTTGGGATTTTTGACTGAGTTAGTTTGCCATGTATGTTTTCACCAATCATCATTACCGGAGCCAAACCACAACAACCAAGACAAGCAACTGTTTCCAGAGTAAAATTCATATCTTCAGTAGTCTCACCTGTCTTTATGTCTAATTCTCTTTCTAAAGCACTAATAATCATTGATGCGCCTTTAACATAGCAGGTTGTGCCCACGCAAACGTTTATTAAGTATCTCCCCCTGGGTTTGAGACTGAAGGCATTGTAAAAAGTTGCTGTTCTGTATATCAAACTCAAAGGAATGTCCAGCTCTTGAGAGATGTATCTTAGTATGCTTTCCGGCAAATAATTGTAGGCCGCATTGATATCTTGCAAAAGAGACACTACAGACGCCTTTTTATCTTTATATTCTTTGGTTATATTTATCATCTTTTCCAGATCTTCTGTAGAAAGTTTTATTTCTTCCTTTTCCGGTTCAATATAGATTATGTTTCTCACAGGACAATTCTCAACACATAGTGCGCAGCCTGTGCATTTTTCCTCGTCAATATAACGCGCTCTTTTTTTCAAAGTTACAGTAAAATTACCCGGTTGACCTCTGATACCTTCCACATCAGCCAAGGTGATTATTTCAATATCTTTGTGACGTCCAATCTCAACTAATCGGGGGGCCATGGTACACATTGCACAATCATTAGTGGGGAAGGTCTTATCAAGCTGGGACATTACTCCACCAATACAGGGTTTTGTCTCTACCAAATATACTTTTATCCCTGACTCAGCTAGATCAAGTGCAGCCTGCATGCCGCCAATTCCTCCACCGACTACCATTGCTGCACCAACCTTCTTCTGACTTGCAATGCCCGATTCATGGTTCATGATATTCTCCTGTTGTTCTTTGTCTTTTTTATCCTGCATCCTGCATCTCGTATTAATATTCTTGTGGTAATCTTTGCAATTCTTCATAGGTAAATACAGGCCCATCTTTACATACATATTTAGGTCCAATATTACATCTTCCGCACTTGCCAACTCCGCATTTCATACGCATCTCCAGAGAGAAAAAGATCTTATCCGGCTCAAAGCCCAGATCCATTATTGGCAGCATAGTGAACTTTACCATTATAAGAGGGCCACAGATAAGAGCAACGCTATTTTTAGAGCTCGGTGCCACCTCCTTTAACACATTCGGTACCAATCCAACCCGGCCCTTCCAGTTTTCGTCTCCCCTGTCCACCGTGAGGTAGACATTGATATCATCTCTTTCTCCCCACTCTTTTAATTCCGATTTATAAATAAGCTCGCCTGGGCTGCGTGCACCATAAAGTACAGTGATATCTTTAAAACGGTCCCTGTTTTTTTCATGAAGGACATATCTGGTAAGCGACCTTAAAGTCGTAAGAGCAAATCCTCCACCTATGATTACAAGATTTTTCCCTTCAAAATCTTTCATAGGAAATCCATTTCCATAAGGACCCCTTATACCAATCATATCCCCCGGGCAGAGATTATGCAGAGCGCTGGTAACCACACCCGTGTTATATTTCTTAACAGTAAATTGCACTAAATCTTCATCTATAGGTGATGAAGCAATCCCTATGGGTGACTCACCGATACCCAGCATGGATATCTCTGCAAACTGCCCGCAGGTATATTTAAATTTTTCAATGTCTTTCTTAACATTAAATACCAGATCAAATGTTTTAATATCCCTGGCTTCATTTTCAATTGTAATCTTTTTTATTGTCACCGGTATAGGTAAATACGGATTATTCATGATCTTCCTTCCAAAATGTAACTCCTTAAACCTTCTTATCCTTACTCATTGATCCAAACGACATTAACGATGCCAACGTTTCTCTCAAATCAAGATTTACCGGACAATTTCTAATACATCGGCCGCATCCTACACAGAATATTTCTTTAAAATTTTCAGGACAATAATTGAATTTGTGCATAATCCTCTGCCGCATTCTTTCTTTAAAAGTCGGTCGCGGATTGTGTCCGGATGCATGTAAGGTGAATAAGGAAAACATACAGGAATCCCAACAACGTATCCTTTTACCTCTGGATGTCGCCAAACCCCCTGTTTCATGATCCATTTCATCGATAATGTTAAAACAGTAACAAGTAGGACAAAGATAGGTGCAAATGCCGCAGCCCAGACATTTCTGATGAATTTCATTCCATAAAGAAATGTCAAAAGCCTCATCTAATTTTTCTTTTATATTATGCAGGTCAACCCCAGAACAAATTTTTTTCAAACTTAAATCCATGAGTTTATTTTTCTTTTCTATGTCGGCCTCTTTAGCTTCCTTGAACCAACTATTTAAATTTTCAATAAATTCCTCGCCTTTTTTAGTTATTGGTTTGGTAAGAATATTCTCCCCCAGATCAAATAAAATGATATCCGATCCTTCTTCATTGTCCGGTTTCCCCTTCAGGGAAGTGCAAAAACAGGTAATCTGCGGTTTATTACAAGCCAGAGAAATAATTACTGCTTGTTCTTTTCTTTTTAGGTAATAAGGATCCTGGAAATCATCTCCTCCAAAGAGTTTATCTAATAAAGAAAAGGCTTGAGCATCGCAAGGTCGAATCCCAAAAATTAAATAGTTCGCAGTTCGCTTATTGCTATCTGTTTTTTGGGCAGAGCCTTTAGGTTCGTTTGCTGGCGCAAACACACCACCGCTGTCAGACGGAGTTAAAGTCCCCTCTTTAAAAGAAAACAGAGTTTCTGTTCGAGGTAGAAATATCTCCTTAGGTGAGATTTTTGTATTTCGATAATCCCAGGGAATATCCTCCCCGGAACTGAATTCAGAGAAACGTATATCTCCGTCTTTTTCTTTTGGGACAAGGATATTGTATTCTTCCTTTAAACTATCTAAAAAGTTTAACACGTCTTTTTTCTTAATAATTTTTAATTTTAAATTTTCCATTTTTAACTCAATCTATGGTTCGGTAATAAATTCCTGTTTGTCATCTGATTTGAAAGTTGACAACGGTGGAACTTCTCCCAGGGAAACCCCTGCCTCATATCTAAAAAATTCTTTTACATCTTTTATTAATTTGTAAGTAAAAATTCGCAGATCGATTCCAACCGGACAAGCCCGTACACAAGCTCCACAATCAACACAACGTCCTGCCTGATGGAATATCCGGCCCATCTGATAAAACATAATATCCGAAATATTATCGGTTACTCCTATCCATTTTGGCTTGGTCTGTTCGGCAAAGCATTCTTTACAATAACAATTGGGACATGCCTGACGGCAAGCATAGCATCTAATACATTTTGATACTTGTTCCTGGAAATATTTCCATCTTTCCTCAAGAGGTTTCTTCTCAAACTCTTCAATAATCGCTGCTCTCTCTTCCTCCTTAGTTTTTCTTTTTTCTTTTCCAATCAAAACATCATAAATAACCGGAACATTATATTTACAACTCGTACATACATCAGCCAATAACTCTTCTTTTTTAAGTTCTATCTTTTTTTTATCCTCATTTTCTACTATCACCTTTTCATTTTTTTCTTCAGCAGAAACAATCTCAACCTCTTTCATCTTACACCCGGCATCCTGTATCTTTTTGATATCTATCATTCCCTCACAGGGAATTCCTATTATATAAAGGTTTTCTCTGGGTAGTTGATGTTCTTTAATTAAACCCACTATGGAACGGCTATCACATCCTTTTGCCAGGATACCTATTCTTGGCAATTTTACATCTTTCTTTTGCGTCTGAGGGAGAAAAAACCTGGGAAGATATACAGCTAGATTATTAAAGCAATAAGAATTCCAAACCAATTTTTCTATATCCTCTGGTCTAGTAATAAGACAGGGGGTTGACCTCAAAGGTAAAGTTCCCTCACTATAACCGATAAAAATATCAATTTTATTTTCTTTAAATAGTTTTTTTACAGTTTCTTTTATTTTTTCTTCTATTTCTTTCATTTTTATATCTTTTTTACCATTTTATTAATCGGACCTAATTCTTTCACTTCCCTGGTAACTTTCTCTATGATCTGTGCAAAGCGGCCGCCTTCCGCTGCCGAGACCCAGGAAAATTGTACCCGTCCTGGCTCAATCCCGATATATTCCAGAAAACTTTTCAGTAGTGCAAACTTTCTGCGGGCAATCAAATTCCCACTGATATAATGGCAGTCCCCGGGATGGCAACCAGAAACTAAAACACCGTCAATACCGTTTTGTAATGCCTTTATAATGTAGAAAGGATCCACCCTCCCTGAACAGGGCACACGAATAACCCGTATATTGGATGGATACTGGGTTCGCGATACCCCGGCTAAATCAGCCCCCGCATACGAACACCAGTTACAGAGAAAAGCAACTATTTTAGGTTCCCAATTATCTATATTTTTCATTTTCTAAACAACCTCTAATGCCGCTAGAATTTGTTCATCTTTAAAACCTTTTAAATCTATAGCATTTGCCCGACAAGAAGAAACACAAACACCACAACCTTTACATAGCGCCTCGTTTATTACGGCAACTTTCTCCTTTTCGTCAAGTTCCAATGCTTTATACGGACAAATTTCAACACAGAGTCCACAGCCTGAGCATCTATCTTTGCGTATTTCGGAAATCTTACCCTCAGATTGTAAATATTCTTTGGTCAGGATAGTCATCGCCCGGGCAGCAGAAGCTTTAGCTTGAGTAATCGCTTCTGAGATATCTTTAGGATAATGAGCTAATCCACATACAAAAATTCCATCAGTAGCAAAATCTACCGGGCGCAATTTAACATGTGCTTCCAGGAAAAAGCCATCAGCATTTAACGGTACTTTAAGCATCTGGGATAAATTCTTGTTTCCCTTATTAGCAACGATTCCTGAGCTAAGTACCAAAAGATCTGTACCGATAACAAGATCCCGGTTTAGAATTAAGTCTTTTACTTTTATATTGAGCTTGCCATCATTATTTTTTACCTCTGGCTTTAACTCTTCTTCATAACGAATAAAAATTACTCCCTGGCTTTTTTGTAATAAAGCTCTTTTATTCCATAGCTTCTTATGTCCCGGTAAAGAATGTAAATATTTAATTTAGGATTGAGTTCCCTGAGCTTTAACGCATTTTTTATTGCTTGAGTACAACACACTCTACTGCAATATAGCCTCTCTTCATCCCGTGAACCTACACATTGAATCATAACCACGTTTTTCAGCGCCCGGATATCTGCGCCAACTGCTGACTGATCACCACTTGTCCCTAACCATTCTTCCAGCTGTCTTTGAGTGATAACTCTATCCTCTTGACCATAAAGGTATTCAGTTGGTTTATACTCCTCGGCTCCTGTGGCCACAATAACTACCCCATGTTCAATTTCTTTTTTCTTCCCATTTTCAATAGCCAATAATGTCTTGAAATTACCTACATAGCCGATTATTTCTTTAATTTCACTCTTTGTATAAAGATTGATCATCTCATTAGATTTTACTTTCTCTATAAGCGAGGTGAAGAAATTTTGGGTTTCCTCGCCATTCAAAGTATAATGAATATGGCGGAAATTTCCTCCCAGGTCGGCTTCTTTTTCTACTAAATGAACCCCAAAACCCTGACTGGCCAGGTCAAGACTGGCGACCATACCCGCTACCCCACCTCCGATAACCAGAGCTTTTTTATTTATGCTAAGAGTCGTTTTGGTAAGAGAGCTAAACAATCTTACCTTAGAAACTGCCATACGTATCAGGTCACAAGCCTTTTGGGTAGCTAAATCCTTTTCTTTCTGATGTACCCAGGAACATTGTTCACGAATATTAGCAAACTCAAAAAGGTAGGGATTCAATCCTGAAGCTTGAAGAGTCTTCTGAAATAGAGGTTCATGGGTCCTTGGCGTGCAAGCGGCAACTACAACCCTGTTCAGATTTTTTTCTTTTATCTTCTCATTGATTGATTTCTGTGAATCCTGTGAGCAAGCAAACATAAACTCTTGAGAATGAACAACTCCACCTAAAGTGGAAGCATATTTAACAACCTCAGGTACATCAACAGTAGCAGCAATGTTGATTCCACACCGACAAACAAAAACGCCTATTCGCGGCGGCTGTCCTTCAATATTTATCTCCTTGGGTAGTTTTTCCTTTATTTTTTTAACAGGAAAACCCGCAAGTAAAGAGGAAGCACTGGAGACGCTTCCTGAAGCTTCCATTACTGTTTCCGGTATATCTTTTGGTCCGGAAAAAGTTCCTGCTACAAATATACCCGCCCTGGAAGTGGAAACCGGCCTGAATGGGGATGCTTTTGAAAAACCACATTCATTTAATTCAATATTCAATTTTCCAGCTGTTTCTTTAATTTTACCCGTAGATATTAATCCAACTGAAAGAACTACTAATTCAAAATCTTCTTTTATTATTTTGCCTTCATCGGTAGCATACTGAATGATTAAATCCTCAGTACCTGGATTAACCTCTATTGAAGAAATACGTGCATGGATAAAACGCGCCTTATAATTATTTTTTGCCCTGTCTACAAATTTGTCAAAATCTTTACCATAAGCCCGCATATCCATATAGAATATGGAAGTCTTGGCCCCGGAAAGATGCTCCTGGACAAGTATTGCATCCTTGGTTGCCTGCATACAACATACAGCAGAACAGTATTCATTGCCTAACTGCATATCTCTGGAACCAACACACTGAATAAAGGCGATTCTCTTCGGTTCTTTCCCATCAGATGGTCTTAGAATATGTCCCTGGGTGGGACCTGAAGCACTTAGAATTCTTTCAAATTCAATAGAAGTCATTACATTGGGAAAAGTTTTGTAGCCATACTCATCCTTGAGTGCAGCATCAAACTCCTCCGAGCCTAAAGCAAGAATTACACTTCCCACATTGATTTTAATAGTTTCTTCTTTCTGATTAAAATCAATTGCCTTCATCTCACAGAATTTTTCGCAGTTTCTGCATTTACCTTTCTGATGGTAAAGACAATTTTCTTTGTCTATTATTGGTATTGCAGGAACAGCTTGAGGAAAAGGAATGTGGATGCACTTGGTTTTACTTAAGCCTTTATTATATTCATCGGGTATTTTCACCGGACATTTGGTCATACAAATACCACAGCCTGTACATTTTTCTTCGTTTACATAACGTGGTTTCTTGAGTATGGTTGCTTCTAAATTAGGAGCCTCGCCGGTTATACTCTCCAGCTCAGCATTTGTAATAATTTTAATATAGGGATGGGATCCTGCCTCTACTAATTTCGGAGAGAGGATACACATAGCACAATCGTTTGTAGGGAAAGTTTTATCTAATTGGGCCATTCTTCCGCCAATACTTGGACCCTTTTCTATCAGATAAACCTCAATATTCATCTCGGCCAAATCTAAAGAAGCCTGAATACCAGCTATTCCGCCGCCGACAACAAGGACTCTTTTATACATAAAAATATCCTTTGGTCTTCTATCCTTATTAATTCCTATCCCCTTTTTGTATTAATTGTTCGCTATTCATGGATTATAATCTTCTGTTTGTTTTTAGTTCACAACCCGTTGTTTTTATCAATGAACTATAAACTTATAACTATGAACTACAAGATAGGATTGAGGTTTACTCCCTCCTTAATGATAAGATTTTATGGTGTTTAACTTTTGGTCAATCTTTGATTTTATTTCTTTAGCTATCTTTTCTTCCGGTTTGAAAGTATGTTTTATAAAGCTACAGCGAATTTCTTGAATAAAACGATCTAAATCCTCTATCTGTGCTGACGTCCGAGCCGGAACATAATTACCTTTGATAGCTAAATATCTTAAGATTCTCATAATATCAGTAAAATTTACTTTCTGTGGACATCGTGCATAACAACGATAACATTCTAAACAAAGCCAGATCGCAGGAGAAGAAAGAACCTCTTCACGCATACCCAGGAGTATTTGACGCACAATCCTCCGACAATTAAATTCTTCATCAATTTCAGTAATGGGGCAACCAGCAACACAAGTTCCGCAGGTAAAGCATCTTTTTATATTCTCTCCACCTGGCTGAGAAGTAATTTCCTCACGGAAATTAAAATCCAACTCATTGACAACTATGGCCTTTTTTTCGTTTTCCATTTAATTACCCCTTCCTTTAGTAATGTAAAATCTTTGAAAACTCCCCTTTCGTAGAATTAAATATTTTTTGCATTGTGTCGAAGTTATCTCCTATATTGGAGTTTAAGATGAATAAATTTGTTAACTCCTTCCTTATGGCCAAAGTTACACCTATAGCTTCTTCCTGACTTGTTTTGGATTTTATTTCTTCCATAAGATTATCAAGCTGGGTCGCCAGGTTTTTAATCTTATCCAATTCCGAATTTATGGTATTGCAAACTTTCTTTATATCACTAATTTCTTTAAACATATTAATCACTCCTTATAGAAAATAATAAAAACACTCTAACTACTTTATCCTCTCTGGCTAAGTATAATAATATGTTTTATTTGTTACAATGTAGTTACCAACAACTTAGTTTTTTTTGTTACAATATAGTTACATCCTACAAATTGCCATATTATATCATTGATTAGAAATAAATTATATACCGATTTCTTTTTTTATTAATGAGATTATTTCCGGAATCTTTTTTTCTATTTCTGGAGATAATTTATCTCCAAAACCAATATTTTTTGGTTTGACACCGATTATTGATATATCAGCAATCATTTTTAATGCTTTTGCCAGTTTAAATATATCTACAAGATTTAAGTCGTGAAGAGATAAACTCCTACAATCCTTTTTAATAAATTCTTCAATATCATTAACTTTTATACTCACTACATCACCTGTTTTCTGACCAGCATCTATAGCATCTACAATTACTATTTTACTGCAGTCTTTTATTAAAAATATTAAATCAGTCCCTGAAGTACCTCCATCAATAACTTCAATATTTTTATCTCTTAACAGGTTTAGTTTTCCCAGTTCTTCAATAACCCTTATACCTATGCCATCATCAGATCTGTATTTATTACCAAAACCAATGATTATTACATTTGTTCCGGCATTGCCACTTTTATTAGAATCATCTTTGCTGATAAAAGCCATTTTATATATTATTAAGAAAAATAATATACTTTACTTATTCACCAGTTTTACATTCAGAAAATGAGTAGAGCATGATATACAAGGATCATAAGCTCTTATTAACATCTCGCAAGCTAACTTAATTTCGTCCTCACTCTTATTGATTATAGTCGGAACCAGTGCATTCATATCTTCTTCCATATTAGCATAGTTCATTCCGGTAGGAATTATCAAATTAGCCTTTTCCATCTTGCCCTTGTCATTATAAGTATAATCGTGGATAAGCAGACCCCTTGGAGCCTCTACAACTCCGACACCTCTACCTGCTTTGGGTTTAATATCAACCATTGCCTTATCCTCATCCAGACCTTTTTCCAGGATTTCATCAATTAGTCTTATACTGTCATCAACACTGTGAACAATTTCTACAAACTGAGCGATATTATTCATAAATGTATTATGGCAGGGAGCCTTAAGTCCCAGCTCATCAGCATATCTTTTCGCATTATCGGTAAGCCTCTTGTAATTATTGTTAAACCTTGCCAGGGCTCCAACCATAAATACATTTCCGCCTGTCCAGCAATGTTTAGCGGTTGAATACTGGACCACCTTCTCACTTATATTATCCAGATAATCCTGATCATCAATTTCCCAACCGTCAGTTGATTTAATATTACCATCATAAAGTGCATAATCCACAGGATCGCTTAAAGAAATATACTCTGTTTTCCTTTCAAAATCAGGAATATCCAGTGTCTTTAAAACTTCAAGAGATTTTTCTAGATCCGGATAGCATAACTTAAGCATTTCTTTCATTCTTATCATTTCTTCCTCAGTAGGAAGTTTTGTAAATCCCCCAGCTACAGTTCTTATTGGATGAACTGCTCTTCCGCCTATGATTCTCATTATATCGTTAGCCATTTTTTTTGTTCTTAAAGCAATATTAACTACTTCCGGATATGTTTCTATCAAGGGAATTACACTACCAACACCAAAGAAATCCGGTACCGCCAGAAAATAAACATGGAGCACATTGCTTTGAATATTTTCATGATGATATATAAGCTTTCTAAGCTTTATAGTCTGCTCAGAAGGCTTGATGCCCAGCGCTTTCTCTGTCGCTTTGATAGAAGCACATGTATGTGCAACTGAGCAAATCCCGCAAATTCTTGAAGTTATATGTGATGATTCGTCGTATTTTCTTCCCACCAGCATTGCTTCAAAAAATCTAGGTGATTCCGGTATTCTAAATATCAACTTCTCAATCTTTTTATTCTTCACATTTAGAACAAGATCACCATGGCCTTCCACTCTTGGCAATGGTGCCACTTCTATATTTAAATTATCTGCCATTATAATTAACCTCCAAAGCTATTAATTTTTTTTCTCTATAGTTTTTCCCTTACAAGCGTTGTAAAGATTAAACTGCTTCATAATATCTTCGACAGTTAATCCATATTCCGCAAGCAGGTCTTTCTGGGCATTTACATTAGGATTATCAATAACACCCCTGCAAGCCTCACAGCCTGAAGCACTGTTAGGACACCAAGAATTACAGCCTGCTCTTGATATTGGACCAAGGCATGTTATTCCTAATTCGTAGACACAGGTATTTCCATTTTTCTTGCATTCTATACAGACAGGATAATTAGGTATCTCAGGTTTTCTTCCAAGTATAAGGAATCTTATTATATCTACTATTTCAAACCTGTTGGGAGGACAGCCCCTTGCATAATAATCAACTTTCACATATTCGTCAATCGGCTTTACTTCAATAGAATCTATCCAATCTTTTTTATCTCCATACACCAGTTCTTTGGCTTTTTCCAGACCATATAAATTTTTCAGGCAATTCAATCCACCGGACACCGCACATGCTCCGATTGCTACTATTGTTTTAGCAATATCTCCAATTTTTTTTATTCTTTCAACCCCATGTTTGGTGGTTATAGAACCTTCCACCAAAGCAATTTCATAAGTATCGCTATATTCTGTTATCAACTCTGTAAAATGAACGATTTCAATAGCATTTACTAAATCCAGTAACTGGTCTTCAAGATTCAGTATTTCTAACTGACACCCACCGCAGCCAGTGAATCCAAATATTCCAACTTTTGGCTTGTTCATTACAAAGCCTCCTTTAAATTCCTTATTTCCCACAGATTAAATACCGGTCCGTCTACACATGTCAGTTTATCACCTATATGACAATGGTTGCATTTACCCACTCCACATTCCATTCTTCTTTCCAGGGAGAGGTAAATATTTTCAGGTTTAAACTTTTTTTTCTCCAGCTCATAAATTACATATCTGTACATAATAGGGGGTCCGCATACCATAGCGTAAGTATCATCCGGTTGAAAATTTACCCTTGGTATTAATTTAGTACAAACCCCAATCTCTCCGGTCCATTTATCATCGGGATTATCTACTGAAAGGCATAATGAAATATCACCACGATTGCTCCAATATTGAATTTCATTCTTGAATAAGATACTTTTGGGATTAACCGCACCATATACCACCATTATCTCTTTGTAATCTTCTCTATAATGCAAAATATATCTTATCAGTGACATTAATGGTGCAATTCCCAATCCACCAGCAATTAAGAGGACATTATGATTTTTCATCTTCTGGTAAGGGAAATATCCATTTCCAAAGGGGCCCCTTATTCCAATTCTTGTACCTTCCACCATTCCATGAAGAGCACCAGAAATACTACCCGCATTTCTTATACAAAGCTTGAAGAAATCTCTATTAGCCGGATTGGACACAATAGAAAAAGGAGCTTCTCCCAATCCGAAGACAGTCAACTCAACAAATTGACCGGGCTTAAAACTAAAATTGTTTCGTCTTTCTTCATCATCAAATACTATTTTAAATACTTTTTCTTTAGGACTTATTTCCTCTATACGGGTAATCCTCGCGACATCAGGAACATATATAGTACTTTTGTTTTTGTTTGCTTGTGCTTCTAAAACCATTTATACACTCACCTCTTTTTTAACTGAATTAATATCTTCGGCAATGTTAATTTTAGCAAGACATGTCTCTATACACCTCCCACAACCTACACATGCATAATTACCAAATTTATCAACAAATGTTTTAAGCTTACATCTATATCTCTGCTTTAACCTATTTTCCTTATCGGGTCTGAAATTATGACCTCCAGATACCAACCCGTATTCGGATATCATGCAGGAGTCCCACTCTCTTATCTTCTTACCGCTCTTTAGGTTGAGTTCCATATCATCCTTAACATTAAAACAAAAACAGGTAGGGCAAACAAGATTACATGATCCACAACTATAACAATCCTTTGCGACCTCTTTCCAAAAATCCTCATTATCGTAAATTGATTCAAAGCTGTCATAGAAGTTTTTAATATCAACATCTAATTTAAATTTCATGCGGTAATCCTCCATATATTTATCATATTCCTTGAAATCCCCAGCAGACGCATCCTGGGTTTTTGCATA
>Ga0209323_10000904_pt1 | contig 19477 bp, 20 predicted proteins | sample Rifsed19ft2_FD_184014 | JGI IMG/M metagenome (GOLD analysis project Ga0209323, IMG submission 184014) | Soil microbial communities from Rifle, Colorado, USA - sediment 19ft 2 (version 2) | ecosystem: Environmental > Terrestrial > Deep subsurface > Rock core/Sediment | place: Rifle, Colorado...
AGAATCCATTTATTCAGTTTGCATATGTTGTTGACCTCCAGGGAAAGATATTGACTAAGAATATTACTCAGGTGATTGACCGGGCCAAGTATGAGAAGTTTGATATGGGACAGGACTTTTCCAACAGGCCGTGGTTTATTGAACCGGTCAGAAGCGGCAGGACATTTGTAACAGATTTCTACAAATCCCTTGTAACAGATGCACTTTGTGTTACAATCTCAACCCCTGTCAGGAATAAAACCGGTGAGATTAAGGGTGTGTTTGGTGTGGACCTGAAATTTGAAGATGTGGTGAAGATTGACAGGAGGATGGGTGCGCGTGATGTTGTAGCCGGGGAAAAGGGCGGGGTTGAAGGGGAGATTATTTAGGTGGCTGGTAGCGGGTAGGGGGTAGCAGGTGAGAGGTGAGAGGTAAGAAGTAAGAAATCAGAAGTAATAGCATTTGGGAGGTTACAGTGGCGGGGCGTAATAAGATAACTATAGTTGGCTCAGGGAATGTTGGGGCGTCTGCTGCCCAGAGGATAATGGAGAAGTCGCTTGGGGATGTTGTATTAATTGATATTGTCGAAGGGATTCCTCAGGGTAAGGCGCTTGATATCCTTGAATCTGCATCGCTGAGCAATTCTGATGTAAACATTACCGGAACCAATAATTATGATGATACATCTGCATCTGATATCGTAGTTATTACTGCAGGACTTGCGAGGAAACCCGGGATGAGCCGCAGGGACCTGCTTGAGAAGAATGCAGGTATTGTAAAGGGCGTAACCTCAGAGGTGGTCCGGCGGTCCCCTGACTCCATTCTTATTGTAGTAACCAACCCTATGGACCTGATGACATACGTTTCATACACTGTTTCAGGTTTTCCAAAGCATCGTGTAATCGGAATGGGAGGCGTGCTTGATTCTGCACGCTTTAAGTGTTTTATCTCATCTGAACTTAATGTGTCGGTTGATAATATACATGCCTTTGTCCTTGGCGGTCATGGCGATCTTATGGTCCCGCTTGCAAGATTTTCCACAGTTGCCGGGATCCCGATAACTGAATTGCTCTCAAGTGCTCAGATTGACAAGATGGTTGAGCGCACGAAGTTCGGGGGCGGGGAGATAGTTGAACTTCTGAAAACAGGAAGCGCATATGTTGCCCCTGCTGCGTCCATAGTCGAAATGGTGGAGGCGATCCTCCTTGACAGGAAAAAGATATTGCCTTGTGCTGCGTACCTGGAGGGAGAGTACGGCATAAAAGGTATATTTACAGGGGTGCCTGTAAAACTTGGAAGAAAAGGGATTGAGCAGATAATTGAAGTAAAGTTTAAAGATGATGAAAAAGATGCCTTTATCAAATCTGTGAATATGATCAAAAGCGGGGTAGAGGAACTGAAGGAAATTCTTAAATGAGGCGGGTGCATTTCAACGACATAGTAGATAAGGTCAGGGACATGTGCATGGATGCAAATTACAATCTCAGCCCGGATGTTACTGCTGCATATGAAAAGGCCCTGGAAACAGAGAAATCACCACTCGGGCAGGAGGTGCTGAGACAGATTATGGAAAATTCCGGGATTGCTGCCAGGGAGTCTATGCCTCTCTGCCAGGATACCGGCCTTGCAGTCTTTTTCATTGAGATTGGTCAGGATGTCTCCATTGCCGGGGGTCTTCTGAGTGATGCCATAAACGAAGGTGTGAGGCAGGGGTACAGCAAGGGGTATCTAAGGAAATCTGTGGTTGAAGAACCTATATTCAACAGGAGAAATACATCTGACAATACGCCTGCCATTATACATACTGACATAGTTGCAGGTGAGGATATCAGGATTAAACTGGATATTGCAGGCGGCGGGTGTGAGAATATGGCATCGTTAAAGATGCTTCGTCCTGCTGATGGCATAGAAGGTGTAAAGCAGTTTGTTGTGGATTCTGTAAGGAATGCAGGTGCAAATCCATGTCCGCCAGTAGTTGTGGGGGTGGGCATAGGCGGAGACTTTGAGAAGGCTGCTATCATTGCGAAAAAAGCGCTGCTGAGACCTGTGGGACAGCCCAATGCAAGGATGGATGTGGCCTCCCTGGAACAAGAACTTCTCAGGAAGGTAAATCAGACCGGCATCGGGCCGGTTGGTCTTGGAGGCACTACCACGGCCCTTGCCGTGCATGTTGAGGTGCATCCCTGCCATATTGCAAGTCTGCCCGTGGCCGTAAATATAGGATGTCATTCAAGCAGGCATAAAAGCATAGTTATTTAGGGAAAAACAAACCATGACAGTGAAAAGAATAACAACGCCTCTGACAGATGAGGTCATTGCTGACCTGAAGGCCGGCGACAGGGTAGAGATAAGCGGGGTATTGTATACTGCAAGGGATGCTGCGCACAAGAGGCTTGTCCAGATGATAAAGGATGGGGATAAACTGCCATTTGATCTCAGGGGACAGGTGATTTATTTTGTTGGTCCGACACCTGCCAGGCCGGGAATGCCTATTGGTTCTGCCGGCCCTACGACGAGCGGAAGAATGGACATATATTCCCCGTTTCTGATTGAACATGGCCTTAAAGGGATGATCGGCAAGGGAGGAAGGGGAAGCGAGGTTATCGGAGCGATGCTCAGTCACAAGTGCGTTTACTTCGCTGCTATCGGAGGTGTAGCCGCATTACTGTCCAAAAAGATAAGAAAAGCTGAAATTATTGCATTTGAGGATCTGGGCACTGAAGCTGTCCGGCGACTTGAAGTGGAAGACTTTCCAGTCATAGTTATAAATGATATCCATGGCAACGACCTGTATAAAAAAGGTATGTCTGAGTATTCAAGTCTTTAATCTGTTACCTATCATTTTCTTTATTCTTAACACATGCAATGCAAGATTCGTGCTTAATTTTCTTTACTTGAATGGTTGATTGTGCTATATATCATACTTAACCGTTCTTCTCACTTGAATGCGCATTACAAGTAAATGGAAATTATTACTGGGGGTAATATATATATTCTTATTTGCAGTTGTTGTGGCCGGTTTTTTCAGCGGTTACAACGATACCCCGGGCAGACATTCAGTTGTGAAAACGCTTGGGGATACGGTTCAGCAGATAGATGATTTTTATCTTACGCGGATTAACGGTTCTAATGTAGAGTGGGAAATCGGGGCAAAGATCGCTTCGATTACGAGTGGTGATGAAGATGCCGTGCTTCAGGATATAAATATTATACACAGATCCCCTGCAGGCGGCATCATAACATTATCAGCAGAGAAGGGAAGATACAATATTGATACAAATTCCTTTTTTATGGAAAAAGCGGAAAGGGATGTCAGTATAAGGATTGACCGGGATATTACGATAAGGGTTGGCAACCTGATGTGGTCTGATGCAGACAGGCAGGTGCGAAGCACAGGGATAGTTCACGTTACAGGACAAGCTTTTGTTCTTGAAGGGGAAGATCTTACATCCAACCTTGATAATGGAATTTATGAGATCAGGAAGAACATACGGGCGAGAATATGGTAAACAGCAGACCATTATTGTATGCATAGCTCTTTTCATACTTCTTGCCTGGCCGGTTGCATGCAGAGGGAAAGATGAATCAATCGCAAAGTTTGTCAGCCAGGATCAGGGGAGGGCGCTATCAATCAGTTCCAGTAAGATGACTCTCAATAATCAGATGAATACGATAATATTTGAAGGTGATGTTATTATTGAGCAGGAGGCAATGACACTGAAAGCGGATGCCGTAGATGTTGTATTTGAACCGGCATCAGACAGAGAAAATGGACTGATTGAAGGTGTGGAAAGAAAGAGAACCCTGTCTACCATAACAGCTACAGGCGATATAAAATTTATACAGGGTGACAGGACTGTATTTGCAAACAGGGTTGTTTATTTCAAGAAGGATGAGAAAATGGTTTTTACCGGTTCACCAAGAATACTGGAACGACAGGATGAGTTAAAAGGTAAGAAGATTACAATATTTATTCTGGAAGACAGGGTTGTTGTTGAAGGAGGAGAGGCAATAATACATCCAAAGTAGAGAGAAAATATGACAATGCTAAAGGTTGAGAATGTAGAGAAATTCTATAAAAGCCGAAGAGCAGTAGATAACGTAAGTATAACTGTGAATCAGGGAGAGGTGGTCGGGGTACTTGGTCCTAACGGAGCTGGAAAGACCACGATATTTTCTATCATCATAGGGATATTAAAGCCTTCTGCAGGCCGTATCTTCCTTGGTGATATGGAAATTACCCATCTCCCCACATATAAGCGGGCAAGGCTGGGGTTATGTTACCTCCCTCAGGAACCTTCGATATTCCGAAAGCTGACAGTTGAAGAAAATATTATGGCTATCCTCGAGTTTCAGACTATGTCATCATATGAGCGCAGTAACACGCTAAGCCGCCTGATGCAGGAACTTAATATAAGCAGCCTGGCCGGCCAGCAGGCAATCACTCTTTCAGGTGGAGAGAGAAGGCGCGTTGAGATTGCCCGTGCTCTCGCATCTTCACCTGCCTTTATATTTCTTGACGAACCATTTGCCGGTATAGATCCCATATCAATAAATGACCTGCAGCATATAATCAGTCAGTTGAAAAGTAAGAATATAGGCATTCTGATTACAGACCATAATGTTCAGCATACACTTGAAGTATGTGACAGGGTCTATATATTGAATGATGGTGTAATACTCAAATCCGGCACTCCGCATGATATAGCGTCGAGTGTGGAAGTAAAAGCCAGGTATCTTGGAGAGGGGTTTAAGCTTGACCGTGATAGTACCGTTAACTGATTATAGATGTAATAAACATTTGTAGATCAGCACTCAACATTGGGAGGGGATGAGATGGACACTAAATTAGACCTGAGACTAACCCAGCGGCTTATTATGACCCCTCAGCTTCAGCAGGCAATAAAACTACTTCAACTGTCTAAACTTGAGTTAGAACAGACGGTTCAGCAGGCACTCCTTGAAAATCCATTTCTTGACGAGACCCCGGTTGAAACAATAGAAACTGAGGAGGATGAGGCATACAAGACTGTCTCAACATCCGAACAGGCGACAGCCAGAGAAGACGAAGGCGGGGCGTTGTCACCACTTGATGGAGAAAACCTGAAGTGGGGAGAATATTTGTCTGATGATGGTTTTGACAGTAAAGAGGGAGGATATTACAAGGATAATGAAGATGAGGGGATGACTTATGACCAGATGTTAACCAGACCTTCCTCCCTCTCTGAACACCTGTCATGGCAGCTAAACCTTGCTACTTCTGACGAAGAAATAAAAAAAGCAGGAGAAATTATAATAGGGAATCTGGATGACAACGGATACCTCCAGTCTACCATTGAAGAAATTGCAGCAGCAGGCGGTGGATCCAGGGAGAAGGCCATAGAGGCATTAAATTTAATCCAGCAGTTTGATCCCCCTGGTATTGCAGCAAGGGACCTCAGGGAGTGTCTTCTTATCCAGTTATCTCAGCTTGGAGTTAAAGGCACCATCGTTGAGATCATTATCGCGGACCACCTTGCAGATTTTGAGAGGAAGCGGTTTGCCGTTATTGCCCGGAAGCTTGGCATTTCTCTGGAAGATCTGTCTCATGCCCTTAAGGTTATAGAAAGGCTTGAACCAAAACCAGGGAGATTATTCTACACATCAGACAATGTCGCCATAATCCCTGATGTCTTTGTAGTGAAACACGAAGGGGAATACGTTGTATTGTTAAATGATGATGGGATTCCGCGGCTTAAACTGAATCCAACTTACAGGCGGATGCTGAAGGGTGGGAATGAAATAGCTGATGAAGCAAAGGGATATCTTGAAGAAAAGTTCCGCTCAGCCATATGGATGATCAGGAGCATTGAACAGCGTAACAGGACCATATATAAAGTGGCTCAAAGCATAATTAAATACCAGGAGGAATTTCTGGAAATGGGGATTAATAACCTTAAACCCCTGACGCTAAGAGAGATAGCAGATGATATTAACATGCATGAATCTACGGTAAGCCGGGTGACTCATAACAAGTATATATGTACACCTCAGGGCATATTTGAGTTAAAATATTTCTTCAGCAGCGGACTTAATACAAGTGACGGCAATATTTGTTCGTCCAAGAGTGTCAGAGATATGATAAATAAGCTTATTACGGATGAAAATCACCGGAAGCCTTTCAGTGACCAGCAGATAATGGAATATCTGAAGGGACAGCAGATAGAAATTGCGAGAAGGACAGTTGCCAAGTACAGGAAAGAGTTAAAGATACCTTCTGCAAGCAGGCGTAGAAAACTATTAATATGAGATTTAACAATCTCCGCGTTGTAGTTATAAGTGGTCTGTCAGGGGCAGGCAGGAGCAGCGCACTGAAATGTTTTGAAGACCTGGGTTTCTTCTGCATAGATAATCTCCCCCCCCAGTTGCTGCCTAAATTTGTCGAATTATGCACCCAGTCCCGCACTGAAATAAATAAGATAGCCCTCGGTATTGATATCCGCGAGCGGGAATTCTTTTCTGATTTTGAAAATGTACTGAGTGAATTGATGGCAGACGGTTGTCCGATTGAAATTGTATACCTCGAGGCACGTGATGAGATGCTTGTAAGGCGGTTCAGTGAGACGAGGAGACCTCACCCGCTGGCGATGCATAAACCTGTCATAGACGGGATAAAGCTCGAGCGTGAGATGCTGAAGTCTCTGCGTGACAAGGCCACTCTGATAATGGACACATCGGATTTCAATATCCATCAACTGAAGAGCGAGGTGTTCAGGCACTTTCTTGAAGCCGGTAAAAATAAAAAAATAATGGTAAATATAATTTCGTTTGGCTTCAAATATGGGGTTCCCTATGACGTAGACCTGTTGTTTGATATAAGATTCCTTCCTAATCCGAATTTTGTGACTCACCTCAAACCTCTGTCAGGTAAGGATAGAGAGGTTGCAGAATATCTCCATGCAAGTCCTGAGACGGGGCTTTTTCTTGATAAATTTATTCAGTTTCTTGATTTTATGATGTCTCAGTATGAGCAGGAAGGAAGATATTATCTAAGCATAGGCATTGGCTGTACAGGCGGCCGCCACAGGTCAGTCTTTATTGCAGAGACACTTGAAAGTCACATAAAAGAGATTGGCTATGATACTACTCTGATGCACAGGGATATTGAAAGGATAAAGGTCTGACACATGTCTTCTTATATAGTTGCCATAACAGGGGCGAGCGGCGCAGTCTATGGAAAACGGCTGATTGACTTTTTAGTCAGAAACGGACTGACAGTGCACCTTACTGTGACTAAGGAGGCATGGTGGATATTGAAAGATGAGACAGGATTAATCATAGAGGGTACTGAAGAAGAAATTCAGTCATCGTTGTGCGAGCATTACGGGGTTTTAAAGGGGACGCTTCATTATTATGATGAATATAATCTCAAGGCTCCCATTGCCAGCGGGTCTTTTCGCAATGACGGCATGATAATTGTTCCATGTTCTATGAAAACCGTTGCCGCTATTGCATCAGGAGTATCTTCTAATCTTGTCGGGCGTTCTGCCGATGTAATATTAAAGGAGAAGAGGAAGCTTATTATAGTTCCCAGGGAAACGCCCTTGAATACGGTGCATCTAAAAAACCTCCTTGCCCTGTCAGAAATGGGAGTTCACATTATACCTGCAATGCCGGCCTTCTACAATAAGCCAGAGACAGTAGATGATATGGTGGAATTTATCGTAGGACGCATTCTTGATACACTGTCTATTGATAATCATCTCTACAGCAGATGGGATGGAGGTAATAATCCTTGACTACTGTAATTATATTAAGTATAGTTACTATAGTTTTAAATCTGAGGGTTCAGGTCAATCCCCTTTGTCTCCGCAATTCAATAAATACTTGAACCTCTGAACATATTGCTGGAGACATATTTTTCCACAAGATGAGTAAAGATAACAAGTATTACGCAAAGGATATATGCAAACTTTTTGACATCTCTAAGGCGACACTTTTCCGGTGGGAGAATGAAGGGTTAATATCCAATATCGGAAGAGACTGGCGTAACTGGCGTATTTATAGTAAAGATAATGTTGAAGAAATAAAGCAGATAATTCTTTCTAAAGAAAAGAGATAATATAAATGTTTTTTCGTAAAAAGAAAGAAACAATAGGCATAGACATCGGTTCAAGCTCAATAAAAGTCATTCAATTGACAGAATCAGAAGGGCGTTATACCCTTAATAAGTTTGGACTGTATGAATTAGCCCCTGAGATAATAGTTGATGGTACTGTTATGGATTCAGTCAGATGTGTTGAAACAATACAGAGACTTATTAAAGAACAGGACATCTCAACAAAAGATGCCGTTATCTCTGTGTCCGGTCATTCAGTGATAGTAAAAAGAGTGACGCTGCCGCAAATGTCTGAAGACGAACTTGCGGAATCCATTAAATGGGAAGCAGAACAGTACATTCCATTTGACATTAACGAAGTGAATATGGATTTTCAGATCCTGAGTACTTTTACCGGCGCTGATGGAAAACAGCAGATGAATGTCCTTCTGGCTGCAGTAAAAAAAGACAAGCTTACAGATTATACTTCTCTTATTATTGAGGCAGGACTTACTCCCGTAATAGTAGATATTGATTCTTTTGCCATAGAGAATATGTACAACACCAACTATGAAATGAACGATAATGAGACTATTGCACTTGTTAACTTGGGCGCCGGTATTACTAACATAAACATACTGCAGAACGGTATATTTGCCTTTACAAGAGATATCTCCATTGGCGGCAACAGATATACCGAGTCTATACAAAAGGACCTTGGCCTTTCTTTCGGAGATGCTGAAAGGATCAAGAAGGGCGAAGAAGTTGAAGGCGCAGAATCACTCGATGTTGATTCAATCATAGAGAATGTATCAACTGAGATAACAAGCGAGATAACCAGGTCATTCGGTTACTTTAAGGCTACTATGGGAAGTGAAAATATTAATAAGGTGATGTTAAGCGGAGGATCGTCAAAGATACGTAATCTGGACTCATTCCTGCAGGAGAGGCTGGAACTTCCTGTTGAGTTTATTAACCCGTTCAGGAAGATTGATATTCCTCCGTCATTTGATGCTGAGTATATTAAAAGTATTGCCCCTCATGCCGCAGTGGCTGTTGGCCTGGGGCTGAGAAGAATGGACGACAGATGATAAGAATAAACCTTCTGCTTACCAAGAAATCAAAAGGAAGCGCTGTAAGCCTGAAATTTGGTTTGCCTCCGTATGCAATATTCGTAATTGCAGGTATTGTCGCCGTATTATTGATAGAAGGATATGCATGGTACTGGCTGAACAGCACGAAGTCATATCTTGCTAATGAAAAGAGAACTCTTGATGTACGGCTTGCCGAATTAAAAGAAAAGGTTAAAGAGGTTGAGAGTTATGAGAAGGATAAAGCACTCTATGAGCAGAAGATTGCTATTATACAGAACCTGAAGAAGACTCAGCAGGGACCTGTCAGGGTATTGGATGAGGTCAGCAGGATGCTGCCTGAAAGGGTGTGGATTATATCTCTTAAAGAAAAAGACGGGAGTATAGTTGTTACAGGAGCGGGGATGACAAATGATGATATCGTTAAGTATGTGAACAATCTTAAATCATCCAGGATCTTCCAGAATGTTCAATTAACAGAGTCACGGCAGGTTACTGAATCCGGAATACCTGTTTACAATTTTAATCTTGTATTTAATATTAACCTTGAGTCAGTATAATATATATGAATCTTGAATCTCTTGAAAATATCCCGCGTTCTCAGAAAATTATTATTTTAACCCTTTTGTTTACAATACTTATTGGTGGTTTTGTTTATTTCATATTTTTACCGGGCAAGACGCAGGTTGACGCCCTTAATAAAAGCGTTGCTGATCTTAATCACGAAATAATGACAAACGAGGTCAAGCTGAGGAGGCTTGATCAACTCAAGATAGAGAATGCACAACTGCAGGCACAACTCAATGAACTGAGGGCACAGCTTCCGGCAGAGGCCGAGGTATCAGGATTACTTAAACAGATATCTGATTTAAGTATAGATTCAGGCTTAAGTATTAAACTCTGGAAACCGGGGGATAGAAAAAAAGACCCGTCCGGCCTGTATACTGCAATCCCTGTTGATGTGGAGGTGTCAGGCGGTTATCACGCCCTTGGAATCTTCTTTGACAAGGTAAGCAAACTGCCAAGAATCGTTAATATTACCGGTTTGAGTATGGAATCAGCCAGGGCTGCAGGAAACACTGTCCTTATCCAGGATAAATTTATTGCAACAACATTTGCAGCAGAGGAGAAATGATATTAACGTGAAGGCATTTATATTACTTGCCATATTAATTATGTTTTCCGGCTGTTCAGAGCAGCCGCTGAATCCTGTGCAGCAGACGCCTGTATCAAAGGCATCTACAGAGGTTAAGCAGGAATCGCCTGAGTCTGCTTCAGTTGCCGGGACGGGTGTGGCAGAGGATGGGCATTCAGGATATAATTACATACCTGCCGGAAGGAGAGACCCTTTCAGGTCTCTGATCCTCGGATTAAAAGAGAAGAAAGTGGCAGGACTCACACCTCTGCAGCTTCGAAGCCTGGGAGAATTGAAGGTGATAGGAATTATGTGGGAAGGTAAATCTTACGTTGCGATGATAGAGACGCCTGATAGTAAAGGTTATTTGGTCAGGGAAGGAGTGCTCATTGGTCCGGATGGCGGAGTTGTCAGGAAAATAACTGCGGAATCGGTAATGATAGAGGAGGTTTTTACAGATTTCCATGGAAGAAAGAAAACGAAAAAGACTGTATTGGGACTCCGTCCCAAAGAGGAGGCGGTGGATGAAGATTATTAATGTCAGAGGGGCTGTCAGTGCGGTGCTCATAGCCTTGTTCTTAATTGTTTACCCGTCAGCGGGTGAGCAGGTTAATGCCGAAGAGTACAACGAGAATATACAAACACCCGAAATGCCCGTACTGAGAAAAATTGAGATAGTTGACTTGCCGGCGAGCACACAAATTCTGCTTGAGGCAGGAAACTCATTGAAGTACACATCCTTCACACTTATGGACCCTCCGAGACTTGTTGTAGACTTGCCTGGTGTTTCTCTTGGTGAGTTTACAAAACCAATTATGGTCGGCAAAGGGGCTGTGCTGCAAATAGACCCGGTCCAGGCTGATACACCTGTAAGGATTGCAAGATTAAATATTAAACTTTCAAATGACAAAACAGTGCCTCAGATATTCAGTAAATCAAATGTCCTTATAATAGATATTCCAACGATGATGCCTGTTCAGAGTGATGATGAGGCGCCCGTCAAACCCAGACTTAATATGGTAAGAGAACTTATCTTTAATGAGTCCGGAGACAAGGACAGCATTAAGATTATCGCAGATAATGAAATTAATGCAGATACCTTTATCGTTGAAGGAGACAAACTTGTAGTTGATGTCAGGGATGCAGACAATTCAATAAAACCTTACGAAAGGGTAGTGGACAGTAAGCTCATTTCAAAAATCAGGATTGGAGTTCATACTGAACCGTTGAATAAGGTAAGATTTGTGGCGGATCTCAGGAAGGCGATCAAATATGATGTGAACAAGCAGGGCAAGGAAATCACTGTAAATGTATATTCCAGGGAAGATAATATCCAGCCTCCGGTTCAAATAGCCGCAGTTGAGCCGGCGCCGTCGGTTAAGAGTAATTCAGGTGACACTAAATCAAAGGTCAATCCTCCGGTAGTTGAGGCGTCTGTGGCGCCTGAAGAAAAAAAGGCTGCGGCAGTTTCTCAGGCGCAGAATGTTACACCCGTTAAAAATAATGGTCAGTTAAATGTCAAAAAAGTATCCCTTGATTTTCAGGATGCGGATGTCGTAAATGTCCTCAGACTCCTTGCAGAGGTTAGTAAGTTAAATATGATCATCGGTGATAATGTCAAAGGTAAAATAACCATTAAGATGCTGGATATACCATGGGATCAGGCGCTTACTATTATTCTGAAAATGAAGGGTCTTGGGAAGATTTATGAGAACAATGTATTACGGATTGACACCCTGGCCAACATTGCACAACAGCAGGAAGAGGAGGCGCGGGCTAAGGATGCCATGGTTAAAGCAGAGGACCTGACCACGAAAATCATACCCGTTAATTATGCCAAGGCAAAAGAGGTGGCTGAATCTATAAGAAAGACCCTTAGTTCAAGAGGTGATATTACAATTGATGATCGCACGAATACATTAATTGTGAAAGATGTGGCAGATAAACATGAGGAGATTTTGAATCTTCTTAAAACACTCGACAGACCGACCCCCCAGGTACTGATTGAGGCGAGGATCGTTCAGGCAGACACAAACTTTGCAAAGGACCTCGGTGTACAGTGGGGCGGCAACTATGCATCCAATCCCGGAGATTATAATATGGGCGTTGTAACCGGTCCAACCGGCACAGTCAGCGCTCCCTCTACAGGATTTGCCGTCAACCTGCCTGCAAGTGGTATAGCCGGATCAAAGGGGAGCGTCGGGTTTACAATAGGAAAGACAGTTGGAGATGCATTTAATCTTGACCTGAGATTATCAGCAGGAGAGACAAAAGGACTGACAAAGATATTATCGGCTCCCAAGATTGCCACCCTTGACAACAGGGAGGCAATTATTCAACAGGGAGAGTCCATTCCATACAAGACCTATTCCCAGGAAGGGACAAAAACAGAGTTTATTGATGCTGCACTGACACTCAAAGTGACCCCGAAGGTAACGCCTGATGGACATATTTCAATGAATATCAAGATCACCAAAAACCGTCAGGGCTCTATTGTGGTAGAAGGAACTCCGAGCATTAATAAGAAGGAGGCCACTACAGAGGTTCTTGTAAAAGATGGGGAGACTACAGTAATCGGAGGCATCTATGAGCTGTCGGATACGGATAATGCGAATATGATTCCATGGATGCATCAGATCCCTCTTCTGGGTTGGTTATTCAAAAACACATCAAAGTCAAATATAAAGAGTGAATTACTTATCTTCATCACTCCAAAGATCATACCTGTAACTTCATGAGGAAACTATGCTTCGCTTCCTGACAGCAGGTGAGTCGCATGGACAGCTCCTCATGGGAGTCATTGAAGGCATTCCCTCAGGATTGGCAATTACTGCAAGTGAAATCAACTCTGATCTTGCAAGGCGGCAGACAGGCTACGGCCGCGGCGGCAGGATGCGGATTGAAAAAGACACTGCAGAGATAACATGCGGTGTCAGGTGGGGCAGGACACTTGGCAGTCCAATCGGGCTCATAATAAAAAACCGTGACTGGGTAAACTGGACAGACAGGATGTCACCGGATCCTTCCATGTCAGGTTCAATCCCTCCTGAGACAAGACCAAGACCGGGACATGCCGACCTTTGCGGAATTATCAAATATGCGCACACAGATGTAAGAAATGTACTCGAGAGGGCCAGTGCCAGAGAGACCGCAATGAGGGTAGCGCTGGGCGCTGTTGCAAAGATTTTCTTGAGCGTATTTTCTGTCAGGATTGTCGGTCATGTAATTGAAATCGGCGGCATAAAGGCCAGGCCCGGCAATGTATCAGTTGATTTACTCTCAGACAGGGTTGAAAAGTCGGAATTACGTTGTGCTGATAAAAAAGCAGAAGCAAGGATGAAGAAAAGTATAGATGAGGCAAAGAAGAATGGTGACACTGTCGGCGGTGTATTCGAAATAATAACGACTAATGTCCCTGCCGGATTAGGGAGCTATTCGCAATGGGATAAAAGGATGAATGCAAGACTTGCATACGCTGTCATGAGCATTCAGGCCATAAAGGGCGTGGAGATCGGGATCGGGTTTGATGCCGCAGCCAGTTTTGGTTCCGATGTTCATGATGCCATCTACTACGACAGGAGTAAGCGCAAATTCTACAGGAAAACAAACAGGGCCGGAGGGATTGAAGGCGGTATAACAAATGGAGAGGATATAGTCGTGCGTGCAGCCATGAAACCTATAGCCACACTATATTCCCCTATGGATTCAGTTGATGTAAAGACAAAAAAGCCTTTTAAGGCAACTGTTGAAAGATCGGACTATTGTGCAGTACCTGCCGCCAGTGTAGTAGGAGAGGCCATGGTAGCTGTCGAGATTGCCAACGCATTCCTTGAAAAGTTCGGCGGCGATTCTATGGATGAAATCCAGAGGAATTATCAGGGTTACCTCGATTATATCAGCAAGCTCTAATAGACCTTCTTTCTGAAAAGAATCTCTAATCAGGCAGGGCATGAATATTATATTAACAGGCTTTATGGGCAGCGGAAAGACCGAGGTTGGGAAAAGACTGGCCGAAAGGCTTGGTTACACCTTCATAGATACGGATCTACTGATTGAAAAAAAGACAGGGAAAAGCATATCGGATATATTCAGCAAGGACGGAGAACCGTTTTTCAGAGATACAGAGACACAGATATTAAAAGAATTGTCAGGGATCAATGAACATGTAATATCTACAGGCGGAGGGATTGTTACAAGAGAGGAAAACATCCTGCATTTAAGAAAAACCGGATTTATCATCTGGCTCAGGGCATCTCCTGAAACTGTACTCAGGAGAGTGGGCCATGAAACCCACAGGCCGCTGTTAAATGTTGACAACCCGATTGAACAGATTAAAATGCTTATGTCGCAGCGTGAGCAGTTTTACTCAAAGGCAGATTTAACAATTGAGACGGATGAGCTTGAAGTTGATGAAGTGGTTAACATAATAATAAAAAAGATAAAGAGGTAGCTCAAAGGATATGAGAAAAGTCAGGGTAGAACTGGAACAGCGCAGTTATGATATTTTTATTGGCCATAACAGCCTTACAGGATTAGCCGAACACATGAAAACCCTTCCTGTCGGAAGGAAAGGCGCAATAATTACAAATCCTGCGTTAAACAGACTTTATGGTGAGTCCCTGAGTCGTTCTTTATCCGGAGCAGGTTACCGGATAACGACTATTGAACTTCCTGCAGGAGAACGCTATAAGACGCTTAAATCCGTCAGCAGGATTTATGATGCCCTGATAGCTGAGAAATTTGAGAGGGGTTCTTTTATAATAGCCCTCGGTGGAGGAGTAATAGGTGACATTGCCGGGTTTGCAGCAGCGACATACCTGCGCGGCATCCCGTATATACAGGTCCCGACATCCTTATTAGCCCAGGTTGACAGCAGTGTAGGCGGCAAGACCGGGGTAGACCACCCCCTTGGCAAGAACCTGATCGGGGCATTCTATCAGCCTCTCCTCGTATGGATAGATGTGGGGGTGTTGAAAACCCTTCCGAGACGTGAACTGATAGCAGGTATGGCAGAAGTTATCAAGTATGGTGTTATAGCGGACGAGCAATTCTTTAAATTTATCGAGGGACATTATAAGGATATCCTGTCACTGGATAAAGATACGCTGACACACACTGTAGCCAGGTCCTGTGAAATAAAGGCAATGATAGTGAGCGCGGATGAAAGGGAGAAAGGTTTAAGGGCAATCCTTAATTTCGGTCATACCATAGGGCATGCCGTGGAAACTATCACCGGCTACAGGAAATACAGGCATGGAGAGGCAGTGGCAATGGGGATGGTCTTTGCTGCAAAGCTCGCCTTTAATATGGGGTTATGCGAAGCCAGGGTAGCAGCAGACATAGAGAGACTCTGCAGGCGGACAGGTCTTAAGACCAAACTCCCGGAAGTAGACCTGTCAGTCCTGACAGATATCCTTTCCCGGGATAAAAAAGTTGCTGACGGGAAGGTGAGATTCGTGCTTCCGGTCAGGATTGGGGAGGTAAAGATAGTTGAAGATGCAGACAATGATGTATTGCAGAGAACGCTACAATTATGTTATACTTCTGACAAATCTGAAAAATGATTCTGAGATATGGAAAAAGGACATAATGATGCCATAACCGAGCTTAACTATAAGATAGTAGAGCTTTCCACCCTTTATGAGATTGCGAGAAGGTTAGGAGCCTCCGTTGACCCGAAGGCCACCCTGAGTTCGGTACTGGAAATACTTTCCGAGAGCATGGGGATGAGCCGCGGTACCCTGACCCTGCTTGACCCTGAAACAAAACAACTCTACATAGAATTTGCCCATGGACTGACCCCTGAAGAAAGAAGCCGCGGTATTTACAGGATCGGAGAAGGTATCACCGGCAAGGTAGTAGAGTCAGGAGAGCCTATAATAGTCCCTGATATTGGCAAAGAGCCTCTTTTCCTTAACAGGACAAGATCAAGGGGAGATATAAAAAGAGAAAACATATCCTTCATATGTGTGCCGGTTAAAGTTAAGGGAGATACTGTCGGAGTTCTCAGTGTAGACAGGCTATTCACAGATCAATCCGTATCCCTTGATGAGGATGTCAGAATCCTCACGATTATTGCCTCACTGATAGGTCAGGCGATTACAACTGCAAAGATGGTTGAGATGGAGAAGAAGAACCTTCTGAAGGAGAAATTGACCCTGCAGAGGGAACTGAAGTCACCTTACCGTTTTGCGAATATAGTCTTTGTAAGTGATAAGATGCGTGATGTCCTCGATTCAGCATGGAGGGTCAGCCAGAGTAAGGCGAACGTATTGTTGAGAGGGGAGAGCGGGACAGGCAAGGAATTAATAGCAAGAACCATCCACTATCATAGCAAACGTTGTGATAAAGCCTTCATCAGCGTTAATTGTGCGGCCATACCTGACACACTTATCGAAAGCGACCTGTTTGGTCATGTAAAGGGCGCCTTTACCGGGGCTGTAACCGAGAAAAAGGGCAGGTTTGAGATGGCTGATGGAGGAACACTCTTTCTTGATGAGATAGGTGATATTCCCCCGCCTATGCAGGTAAAACTCCTCAGGGTGCTTCAGGAAAGAAGATTTGAGCGGGTCGGAAGTTCAAAGAGTATTACAGTGGATGTGCGTATAATTGCTGCAACGAACCGGAACCTGGAAGAGGCTGTAAAGGAAGGCAAATTCCGTGAGGACCTCTATTACAGATTAAATGTGGTTCCTCTCAGGATACCTTCCCTGAGGGAGAGGAAGGAAGACATCCCGCCGCTTGTAGGTCATTTCCTGCAGCTCTATAATGAAGAGAATGGCAGGGAAGTCAAGATATCCAATGAGGCGCTTGATACCCTTCTTATACATGACTGGCCCGGCAATGTCAGAGAACTTGAAAATTGTATCGAGAGAATGATTGTAATGGCAAAGAATGAACTGATAATGACCGAGGATGTGCCGATTACCATTGATACTAATATCAGTGACAATAGATCAGATGAGAGTGATTTGTATGGTCAGGCAAAGACACTTGATCATACAATAGAAGACATGGAAAAAGAAAGAATCACTGAGGCGCTGAAGCGGGCCGGCTATGTGCAGGCTAAGGCAGCGAGACAGCTCGGAATAACCTCAAGACAGATAGGTTATAAAATCAAAAAATACGGGATTACCTCCTCATGATAAAGAGCATGACAGGCTATGGATGCAGCGAAGGCATATGCGGCAGCACAGCATACAAGGCAGAGATCCGTTCAGTAAATCACAAATACTGCGATATCACAATAAGATTGCCTGAATCCCTCACACGGCTTGATCAGAAGATCCGGAGTCATATATCAAAGAAATTTTCCAGGGGGAAATTTGATATTTTTTTGACAAAGATGGACACCTCATTTAATAGAGCGGTTCCGGTTCCGGACACAGAGGCAATAAACCGCTACCAGACCATGTTAAAGGAGCTTTCAAAGCATTTTAAAGTCAATTTCAGCCTGAGAAAAGAAATAGGCATAGCTGACCTTGCAGCGCTCAGAGATATGATGCTATCAGGAGTCACTGAAGTTGATAAACCGGATCTTGACTCCGCCATTATGAAAATCGTCGGCAAGTCTGTTGATAATCTTATGGAGATGAGATTAAAAGAGGGTGAATTAATTTACAAAGATCTTATTAAGCGGATTAACCGGTTGAGGCTTCTTATTAACAGCATAGAGAAACGGGTGCCAGCCGTAATCCGGGATATGAAGAGACGTTATACTGACAGGGTAATGGAGATTTCGGGCGCCCTGCAGCTGGATATGAACAGGCTTGACCAGGAAATTGCAATAATGATTGAACGTATGGATATTACTGAGGAAATTGTAAGGGTCGGCAGTCACATTGCCCAGTTGAGGGAGAGGCTCGATAAGGGGGCGGTTGTAGGGCGGAGTATAGACTTTCTCCTGCAGGAGGTCAACCGTGAAGTCAACACAATAGCATCAAAGGCATCGGATGTAACGATTGCGCAGATCGTGGTTGATATGAAGACCGAGATAGAGCGGGTGAGGGAACAGGTGCAGAACGTTGAGTAGACAACGGTCATGTCATCCCGAACTCGTTTCGGGATCTCCTGACCCGGCACTGTTCGAGATCCTGAAATAAATTCAGGATGACAGATATGATGGCAGTGTTTGAAGATTTGTTGAGATTTTTTGTCTGAATATGTATACTAAGCCGGATGGAGAATCAGAGAAACTATGAGAAGGGCGAGGCAGGTCCATGGATAAGGGATGGACTACTTGTCGTTGTATCAGCCCCTTCAGGCGCCGGCAAGACTACACTCTGCAAAGAGGTTATTAAATACATTCCTGACATACAGCACTCGGTATCTTATACGACCAGGTCAGCCCGTCCGTCAGAAGTCAACGGCCGTGATTATCATTTTGTTTCAGTAGAAAAATTTAAAAAGATGATAGATGAAGACGCATTCATCGAATGGGCCATAGTTCACAGCAATTATTACGGAACTTCCAGAAAGGAGTTAACAGAATTATTAAACAGTGGAACAGACTTAATCCTTGACATTGATTCAAATGGCGCCAAGCAGATAAGAAAGACGTTCAGGAATGGCGTGTTTTGCTATGTATTACCCCCGTCATTCAGTGAGCTGAGAGAAAGGCTTATGGTAAGGAAGGGTGATTCAATTGATGAGATTAACAGGAGAATGAAAGTCGCCGGTGAAGAGGTAAAGGATTACAGGATGTATGATTATCTGATCATAAATGATAATTTTGACAGGGCGCTTGCAGAGCTCAAGGCCGTTATTATGAGTGCGAGAATAAGGGTGGAGCGTATAAACAGGGAATGGGTTGAGAATAATTTCATTGACAAGAGAGGGAGGTGAAGACCTTGGAGATTGTATCACTACCAATAGTTTTTAATAAAGAATTACTGGACAGCAGGTTCAGACTGGTTATCGTTGCCACTGAACGTGCCAGAAAGCTGATTAACGGGGCGAAACCTTGTGTACCGCTTAGGTATCTTAAAGAGTCTACGGTGGCGCTGGAAGAGCTTGTATCGTGTGACGTCGAGATAGTCAAGGGTAAAGAGGCGCGGCAGGCTCTCCGTGATGCGATGGAAAAGAAGGAAGCGCAGCAGGCTGCAGGAACACTGGAAGCAGTTGAAGAGGATGAGGTAAAGAAAGAGATCGAAAAAGAGCTTGGGAATTATGTTAATGACGCGGAAGGCGGTCCCG
>Ga0209323_10000905_pt1 | contig 19471 bp, 33 predicted proteins | sample Rifsed19ft2_FD_184014 | JGI IMG/M metagenome (GOLD analysis project Ga0209323, IMG submission 184014) | Soil microbial communities from Rifle, Colorado, USA - sediment 19ft 2 (version 2) | ecosystem: Environmental > Terrestrial > Deep subsurface > Rock core/Sediment | place: Rifle, Colorado...
CCCGCAATCCGCGACCTCGGCTTCGAGGGCGGGCATGGGAACAAACTCGGTCTCGCAAGTCACGCACGCCCAGGTGCCCAGATACGATCCGTCACTAAGCGCCTTTGCACGCCAAGCAACGTGGATATGAGCACAAGCCGCGGGGTCGGTTGGCGTGACATTCTTTGGCACCGTGTTGAACATCATCAATACTCCGTGGAGCAGAGAAGGCCAGGGCCCATGAGCGAGCACCAGCACCATGCCGGCAACGGCCGGATCGGCTTATCGTCGCCGTACTTTCCCAGGGCGCGCTTGAGGTGCGCGTATCGGTCGGCGCAGGCGTTGTGTTGGCGCAGGAGGGCGAGGGTGGTGTAGAGAATCATTTCCCATCCCCTTGGAGGCGGGCAAGCGCGACCGCAAAGTCGTTCCCACATTCCTGGAGCGCCCGCTTGCCCTCGTCCGTGCTGAGGCCGTGGCGCTTGACCTCGGCCCAGAACTCTGTGACGGTCTCGGACTTGGCCTTGGTCCCGTTGGTGGCGGGGGCCGGTGACCCGTTGGCCTTCGGCAGCTTGAGCCGGATGGCCTGCACGATGTCACCGAAGGCTTTCACCTCGATCGTGGTCAGCGTCACCGGCTTGCCCGTCCACTGATCGCGTCGCCGTAAGCCTCCACGAGGGCGGCCCATGCGTGGGTATGGCGCATACTTTCAACGCCAATCACATACTTGGCTTCGGCAAGTGATCCGGGATCGCCCCTGTCTATCGCCGCAAGTAGTCTGGCAAAGACAGCATCCAGCGTCTCGGGTGTACATTCGTCACTCATCTCTGGCCTCCTCGCTCTGCCCGTTCTTGGATGCGTCTCGCACCGTCACAATCCGGGCATGGCCCCCATTCAATACCCATCGAGGCCCCTTCCATTTCTGGCACACTTCCGTCCATAGCCATCTCGTGACTTATGAAGTGCTCTCCCACCGGGACAGCACCAGAGTCGCCGCACAAGGGGCAAGGGTCACTCATCCCTGGCCTCCTCGCTCCGCCCCTGGAGCAGTCACGTCGAACCCGCGCCTGACCAGCGCGTCCACCAGCCACGAGGTGATGCTGTGCTCCGTCTGAAGGGCCCGTTCGACTTCCAGCTCCCGCACTCGCTTCTCGTATGCGGCGATGCGTTCGTCGTTCAAGTGGCCCTCGGTTCTGAGTTCTCCAAGCTCTTCCTGCGAGGCGGCCAGGACCAACTGCATCGAGTTCTTGTCACCCCCTGCGGCAAGTAAGTCCAGATGCAATTGTGCTTTCTCCTTCTCGGATGCCTCCCAGGCATCGGCGTGGGCTTCAAGAGAATCGGTCAGCCCAATCACTGCCGTGTCGTATGAGACATTCTCCCAAAGCCACGGACCAAGCTGTTCTTCGAGCCACTTCCTCAACGTCCCGGGTGTGAAGCCACTCATCCTTGGCCTCCTCGCTCCGCCCACGTCCCTCGTATGGGTGGAAATTTGGCGGCCCACGACGGAGGGCTATCGTTTCTAGGATCGCCACCTCATAATTGAAAACATCCTGCGTGACAATGCGCCCCGCGTCTTGTTGGCTGTAACGACCGGCCCGTTCAACGTTGCCGGTATACCCCGCTTCATTCGGGTTCCACCATGCATTGTGCTCAAAGCTCCAGATCAGATACTCACTCATCCCTGGCTTCCTCGCTCTGCCTGACGGAGCCACGATTCACAAACGTTGCCACCTGCCCATTCCATGATGGGCTTCGCTTTCTCGACCAGCTCTTTCAGCTCCCGCATCCGCGCCTGCGAGTCGGCGAGAGCACCTGTTCGGCAATCGTTCCAGTGGCCACATGTGCGATGACATTCAAAGCACAGTCCAGGTACCCAGCTCTCCTTCCCGGCAATCCACATAGCCAGCACTTCCTTCCGGTGTCGGTGTCATCGGCTACTCCTTCATGGGCCAGCCGCACTTCGGGCAGAGCCTGAGCTTTCGCGGCCGGCGCTGCACCAATCCTAGCAGAACCCGGTCTCGTCTCTTCTTGGGCACGATCCCCAACTTGGCGAACCGCCAGAGGGTGGCGTGTCCTATCCCGGCGAATTGCCCCAGGGCCGCTATCTGCCTCCAGGAGTACCCGGCATCGGAGTGGAGACTGTTCAACGCTGAACGGGCCTCTCCAACAGCCAGGACGGGTACTCTAGGAGTCGTCTCGGTCACGCTCTAGCCCGCCTTCTGCATCCGCCGCAGGGCCTCTTCGAAGTCCCCGGAGCATTCGGCCAGGGCGCGCTTACCCTCGTCCGTGCTGAGGCCCTGGTCCTTGACCGCCTGCCAGAACTCGGTGACGGTCTCGGACTTGGCCTTGGTGGCGGCCACAGCATCGGCTCGTGTCGGCGTTCCGCTGACGGTGGGCGGCGCGACGTTGGCGACCGGGGCGGGCTTCGAAGGCACGGGCGGGGCGCCATCGGAGAGCCACGCGGCCAGGGACGCACCGAACTCCTCGCCCGGCTTCTCGACGATCACGTCCTGGAACTTGCCCGAGCGGTCCTTGATGGCCGTGCCGATGTGGTCGGGCGAGAGTTCGAGGAGCAGGTCGAACTCGTATTCGATCCCCTTCCCCTCCTCCGGGGCCAGGCCGATGCGGACTGGCTTCGTCCTGCCGGACTTCTCGTCCTTCTCGATCGCCCACTCGGTCTTGCTTCGCATCGTGGCGATGACGTGCCCGGGGAACTGCAAGAGCGCGTCGATGAAGGCCATTTGCTTCGGTGTTCCCTCGGACCAGGCCGACCAGGTGTTGCCGCTGTACTTCGCCCTTGCCAGCTTGTCGACCTCGGCCAAGAGCTCGCGCCAGCCGTGGGTGAGGCTGTCGATGATGAGGACGTCGTACTCCGCAGCAGCATGGACCGCCTGGACGTAGCCGGCCAGGGTACGGTCCTCCAGCTGGAGCGTGTCGAACTCAAATCGGTCGGCGTACTTCGACGCGGATCCCCGTTCGGTATCGACCAGGGCGACGCGGCCCCCGATCCCCTTGGCCAGGCGCAGGGCGGTGTAGGTCTTGCCGGCGCCGGAGGGACCGAACAAGGCTAGGCGGAGCTTGGCGGATGACTTCGTGGCTCGTGCAAACGTAGGGGCGGTCATGATCTCCTCCTCAGGAGTAGCGTTGCTTCGTTGTCGATTTCGGTCTGGCGAGGGTGCGGCTTCCGCATCTCCTCGATGTGTTCGTTGAGGACTGGCCCGACCAGAATGATTGACCCGGCGGAAGTGCTACGGACGATCTCCGCTGGAGGTCTGCCGAACTTGCGGATGAACTCCGCCACAACCTCGTCCGTGGTTCCGTATGTGTACCCCTGATAGAATCCGGGATGGGATGGCTTGTCCACGATGCGGACGGGCTCGGTCACCCCATCACCTCGCCATCGTCGTCGTACCCGTCATCCCCGCCGGCGTAGTCCTGGGCTGCCGTGGCATCCTCGAACTCGGCCGCCACGGCGTCCGGCATGGGGTCGAAGCCGCACAGGCCGCAAACGCTAAGGGAGCCACAGTTCGGGCACGTCATGGTTTCGGTCTGGGTCGGGTGGTTCATGTCGTCTCCTTGCTTGACAAAATGATACTTGACTTCCTGGGAATGTCAAGTACCATCTCAGACGTGGGCAAGAGCAAAATCCCCGCCTCCGAGCACCGAACGATCCGCCGGCTTCGACTGCGCCAGCGTCTGACTCTGGCCGCCATAGCCCAAAGGTACGGGGTGAGCCGGGAGCGGATCCGGCAGATCGTCGGGAACACCGGATGGTCGGCCGACTACCCAGGGAGAAATCCCTAGAACGCTGTTCCTACCCCGCGGCCTGCCCCTCGGCCCCTGATGTCATCTGCGTTGGGTCCCGTCCGGGGGGTGGGACAAAGCGCCGGTTTGCATTGGAGGCGGAGTGAGCAGAGAGCTAGAGACTGTTAGCCAGGCCAAGCGCGCCATCGAGGCGGCGACGAAGCCGGAGGAGGCCAACGAGGCCAGGGCCCGGCTGAATGCGATCAAGAAGTATCTTGCCAGGCGTGGCGAGCAATTCGAGGTTGCGTTTGAGGCGGCCAAGCTAGAGTGCGAGGCGGCCGCTAAGGCCGGGGAACTCTGGGCGGCGCAGAGACCAGGAAAGGGCGCTGGCGGGCCAGGAAGAGAACCGGAATTTTCCGCTTCAAATGCGGGGTTCCTGGATACGAAGGACGCGTCTATCTGTGTCCGCTTAGGCGAACTCGACCCACAGGATCGCGAACTGTACTATGGCGAGCAGCAGGATAAGCGCCGTTTCCCGACTGAGGGCGGTCTGCACATTCTCTGGAAGCAGATGAATGCCGAGGAAGACGAGGCTCGCCCCTGGCTCCGCGTCTACAACCTCTGGAACTTCGCCAAGCCAGACGATCGGTTCGGACAGGGGCACCCAGGAAACATCCCCGGCCAGGTCAATATGAACCTGAACTACTACCTCACGGAGCCGGGCGAGCTGGTGGTCGATCTATTCGCCGGAGGCGGGACGACGCTGGACGTTTGCGCCGAGGAGAATGACGATTATGGCAACCGGAAGTGTCTTTCGTTCGACCGGAAGCCAATGCGTAAAGAAATCGGGAAGTGGGATCTGACGGACGGCCTTCCCGAGTTCCCGGACGCGGCGATGGTGTTTCTCGACCCGCCGTACTGGGGGCAGAAGGCTGGAGAGTACAGCGGTGACGCGACGGACTTGGCGAACATGCCGCTGGAGCAGTTCAACAAGACGCTGGGCGCGGTCGTGGGGGCGAGCCTCAAGCGCGCCCGTTGCGTGGCGCTCATTATCGGCGCGACCCAGAAGGATGGGAAGTTCTACGACCACGCGGGCTGGCTGATGGGAGCGTTCGGGGCGCCGCAGCATCGGTTCCAAGTCCCGTACTCCACTGAGCAGTACAAGGCATTCGACGTTGTGCGAGCGAAGAAGAACAAGGCGTACCTCAACGTCTGCCGGGACCTCATGGTATGGCAAAGCTGACGCGGGAAGAGCGGCTGGCCGGCTACAGGATTTGGGAAGCCGAGTTCCTTAGCGTTCCATGCGCCGCGGTCTATCCATACTCGACCTGCGCGGGGCGGTGGCTAAAGAACAAAGGGCCCGGCATGGACTTCCTCTGTCCCGTTTGTGGCCGATGGGTGGACGCAAAGTACAGCGGCACAATGGTTCGGTTCGGCCTCGTTCGGTTCAATTGCTCGGCAAACCCGTGGATGCACTATCTACCGACTTCAACCCTGGCTATTCGGACGGCATGGGATCGCCATCCCAGTTCCGTCAGTTGTCTGAGGGCGGATGGCAGGATCGTTGAGGGCCACGCCGCGAGCGCGAATGGTACGAAGGAATACGGGGACACCGACTACGTCTTAATCGAGGCGCCCTGTTATCCGATTGTCGGCGCGGAGGCATTCTAAGGTGTCGCGCATCCAGGCCACGAGCGCCAAGGTCGAGAACCGGCGGAAGTTGCTTCGTCAGTTGGAGGTGGAGCGCACTTGGGCAGGACGTCTCTTTCCATGAGGCGGGCTGGGCATTGCCTTCTCTGGGCGGTTCTGCTGGGCCTGGTCGCAATCGCGGCGTGGCTTACGGCGGCAGAGGCAGACGGTACAGCTCCGACTAGTGTGTCTGCTGTGGTTGGAGAAGACATGGTGGACCTGTTCCGCATAGAGGACGCTTGGAAGTGCGGAGGCTCTGCGCATGAATGCATGAAGACCGAGTCGGATGCCATGATCCTGGCCCGAGTGGCGATCGGCGAGAGTCCGTCGTCTCCAGGAGATCAAATCTACGTCATCTGGCTCATCAAATTTCGCGCGTATCTGGGCTTCAAGAACGCGGGGCACTATGGCGGATGGCGAGACATCCCCGCCCGTTGGGGCCCGGAAACAAGCATCGCCAGGGAGGGCCTCTGCAATGGGGGCTGCCAGTTCTCTCCTGCTCGGGCCGCGGTAGATATCTATTTCCCCTGTCGGCTGGACGAGACCAATCCCATGCGGAAGATGCTCTGCCCAATCGATGCGGACTTGCCCGACTTCTTGTTTGCATACACGGCGGCCCAAGCAATTCTCGCCGCCCCCATCTCGGAGTTCCCAATGGAGTTGCGTGGATATGACAACTTCCGTTCGCCGTCCATTGTTGGCGAGAGGCAACGGAACCGGATGCCGGATGGACTTCTCTCGCGCCAGTTCTTCCCACGCGCGAATATCTGGCGTGACGAATTCCCAGACGACAATGAGTACTGGAGGGCCGTTGAGATGCGACAAGACGCGATATCCAATGAGGCAGGACGATGACGACCTACACGCCCCTCTCTGATTGCGTTGGGATCCTCGAGACGCGCATCGTCCGACGTATCTGGGTGACCTCCTCGGAGGACATCCGCACGGTATGCCACGAGGAGGCCCGGCCGGTTCGCTGTTTGGTCTGGGCGCCGAATGACGTGCAGGGTCGCCCGGAAGAGCTGCGGAGAATCCTGATGGTGGCGATCGCTGAGGCGCAGAAGGCGTGAGCCTTGAGGCCCTAACGCGCGTTTGGCGAGAGAGCAAGGCGGAGCACTCGGATCTTCTAATCATGCTGGCACTAGCCGACTACATGGACGATCACGGCCAAGCATGGCCATCGTTGGACACGATAGCGAAGAAAGCCCGGATTGGCCGGCGAACCGTTCTGGACCGTCTTCCCCTGCTGGTATCAACGGGCGAGCTCGAGGTTGAAACAGGCGGAGGACGGTCGGGGACGACCCTTTACCGTCTCGGACAGCACTACCGGGGGTGGTCTGAGCAGGATACCGGCACCGTTGGGGGTACCAGTGCGGGGCGCGGAAACGGTGCGAAATTCGCACCCCGTGCAGAACCGCGCCGCATTCCGCACCCTAACCGTAATGAACCTAAGACTCCTCCGTTGCAAGAGAAGATTCTGGTTAATGAGGGATTGGGTGCGGTTTCCGCGCCGGAGAATGCACCCCCTGCGAATTCCGCACCCGGCGTCGTCGAATGCCCCCGGTGCCACGAGCGGGTGAACCCGCTGACGCTGGCCATGCGCTGTGAAGGGGCGCATTACGTTCGGGGGATGCGACCGGAGCTGCCGGGAGGGAAGGCGACATGATCGGGTCTTACAGTTCGCCGTTTGCGGTCGGCCATAAGGCCCTCGAAAACTTCTGGGATGGGACGGTCTGGATTGAGGAGAAGGTAGACGGCTCGCAGTTCTCCTTCCGGCGGGAGGGCGACGCTCTCCTAGCTCGGGCGCACAAGCAGGACCTGACGATGTTCAGAGGAGAGCCGGAGCACGCCGGCATGTTCCGGCTGGCGCTGGAGATGTGCTTGCGGATGCTCCCCGAGATGAGCGAGGGCTGGACCTACCGCGGGGAGTTCTTGGCGAAGCCGAAGCAGAACACCCTGGCGTATGAGCGCGTCCCAGCGAGCAACATCATTCTGTTCGACGTTGATCGAGGGATGGAGGACTACCTTCCACCCGCCGACGCGCGAGAGGAAGCCGAACGCCTGGGACTTGAGTTTGTCCCTATCTTCGGGTCGCTGGCGGAAAGGCCGAGCTTGGACGATCTAACCGTATGGCTGGACCGGGATGCTTTCCTGGGCGGGCAGAAGATTGAGGGCATCGTGCTCAAGAACTACGCGCAATTCGGGCCAGACAAGAAGGTCCTAATGGCGAAGCTCGTCCGGCGCGACTTCGTCGAAGAGAACAAGGAGAACTGGAAGGCGCAGAAGGCCTCCCCGGTTCAGGCCATCATCGAGAGGTATGCCGTCGAGGCGCGCTGGCAGAAGGCGATCCAGCACCTTCAAGAGGACGGGCTATTACTTGGCGCGCCGCAGGACATCGGGAAGTTGATCCACGAGATACCCGAGGACGTGCGGAAGGACGCCGAGGCCGAGATCAAGGACGCTCTATGGTCTGCGTTCTGGCCGGACATCAAGCGTGGGCTCACTCGCGGGATGCCCGAGTGGTACAAGCGCAAACTAGCCGAGAGCATTGTGGCGGAACCGCAATGAGCTGTTTCTGCGGCGCAACACATCGTCGGGAGGATCACTACTTCGACGGGAAGTGCGGCGTCGGCTGTTGCTCGTGCCAACAGTTTGAAAGCATCGACGGCACCCCCGAGAGCATGGGCACGGCGCCGGCGGTCGAGAGGCGGGCGGTGGTGATCGTGCGGCGCGAGCGCGGAGTGTGGAGCTCGGCGCCGAGGGGGGACGAATGAAGATCCGCGTCTCCCGTCTCGACGCCGAGTTCTCCCGGCGCATCAAGGAGCGCGATGGACATTGCCGTTGGTGCCGCAGGACGGACTTGCGGTTGGAGTGCGCGCACATCGTCGGTCGGCGCGTCAAGGAGCTTCGGCACGACGAACGCAATGCCTTAGCGCTTTGCTTCGCCTGCCACCGTTTCGCTCATGAAAACCCCCTGGCCTTCGTGGACTGGCTGAAGACGGAGATCGGAGCGGCGGAGTTGCGGAGGCTGAAGCAGATAGCAGCCGTGCCGAAGAAAGTGCGAGATACCCGGAAGCGGATCGAGATCAGGGAGGTGAGGGCATGAGCAAGTTCGCCAAGGTCAAGCCATTCTGGATGATCTACAACCTGACGCGGGGCGGGCCGCCGACAAGGATCCATGCGGAACCCTGGGTAGCCGACGCCGAAGCAAGGCGGCTGGCACAGAAGCATCCGGGAGATATCTTCGTCATCCTGCAGGCCGTGGCCAAGGCACAGACGGAGTTCTACTGTCCGCCGAGACCGTTGCTCGGGGTGAAGGTCAAGGCGATCTAATGGCTAGGAACAAGCCTCGCCGAGGCCCGAAGCCTCCCAAGGAAACGCCCCTATCACAGCGGAAGATCTTCTTCGCCGTTCTGAACGAGCGGGCGATCCAGCACGAAGCGACCGACGCCCGAGAGGATCTGGGGGAGGTCGCACGACTGCAGGGGGCAGAGCGCATCCGATCGAACTACTCTCGCGTCGACGTGGCGCGCAACCGGATCGCCAAGAAGTTCATGGAGCTCACGAAGGGACCGAAGGACACGCTGGTCATGCTGGACACCGACCACACCCACCCACAGGACATCGTGTACCGGCTGGTTCGGCACGACGTCGGCGTGGTGGGCGCCCTGTGCTTTAGGCGCGGAGAACCGTATGACCCGCAGTTCTACGTCCGGGTGGAGGATGGCAGCCTTCAGCAGCCCGTCGAGTGGGATCCCGAGGCGTTGGATAAGGGCACCATCGTCGGGACCGGAGCAATCGCAATTCAGCGGTGGGTGTTCGAGGCACTGGAGGCCAAAGGGTTTCACTACCCCTGGTTCCGCAACATCTATACCGATGGCTCCGATGACTTCCTTGGAGAGGATTGGTACTTCGGCTTGCGGTGCGAGGAAGCGGGCATCCCTCACTACTGCGACTTCTCGACCATCAGTCCTCACATGCGCGTGGCCTATGTGGATGACAAGACTTGGAACACTTACCGAGCAATGAACCCGCAGATTCTTGGCGGGAGCAAAGGAGGATAGCCATGACGGAGCCACGAACATCCACGACGCTGCGGGCGCTGGCGGACCTGCTGGAGCGTCCGACGAAGGACGGGGCGAAAGTCGTCAGAGAGGGCATCCGTGCTCATGCCGACGCCTGGGAGGCGCGGGAGAAGCGGGAGCGGGAGGCACGGTATCTGCTTGGTTCTACGCCGCGGAACGTCGCACCGCCGGAATCTCTCTCGCTTCGCATTGACGCGTGGTTGGCCGCCTCGGAGCCACCCGGGGAAGGAGACCGATGCTAGCGCAACCTGATCTCTCGACCGGATACCTGTCGGTCCGATCCTTCCCGATGGCCGTCGTCATTGTGGGGGTAGATGGATGGTTGGAGTACACCCTACCTGCCGTCGAATCTATCTTGAAGTACGAACCCAACGTGCCGATTGTTGTGGTGGATGCGGCGTCGAAGATTCCATACCGGAACGAGGAAGAATCGGATCTTCCCGATGTATTCCACGTCAGGCTGGACCAGAGCTTTTCCTATGCCGGGGCGATCAACGCCGGGATGGAGTTCGCCGACGCCGACCTGTCGATCGTGATCAACAATGACGTGATTTGTAGTGCTCCCTTCTTGCATATTACAAGACTACTTCCTCGCGATAGCCTCTATGGGATGCAACTCATCGAGTTCGGTGACTTTCGATGGCTCGGGGGCTGGATCTATGCCATCTCCAGGGAGTGTCGGGAGGCAGTTGGACCGTTCGATGAGCAGTTCGAGGCGTGTGGATTTGAGGACCTCGACTACTGCATCCGTGCCCGCTTGGCTGGCTTCTCCATCGAGCTGATGCACCTCCCGTTCCGCCATCTGTGGGGTAAGACGAGGTGGGGCATCCCGGCCTATCCCCAGGTCCGTGCGCAGAACATGAACCGGGTCCAGGTCAAGCATGGGATCTCGATCGGCGAGAGTTGGATGTGGAGGGTCTATGAGTAGCCTAACAGAAGCGGAGTGGGGCCGGCTGAACGAACTGATGCAGCCGTGTCTTACTGCGTCGAACCGCCTTGCCCATATCTCGGGTAAGCACATGGAACTGCTGCGCCAGACCAGCGACGCTCTTCAGGCCGTGGCTTCCGATGTGGGGGACAAGAGGGCCCAACTTATCGCGGCGGCCGCAGGATTCATGGACCTCGCTCGTGTCTGCGAGGAATATGGGGAGGTGGGCATCGCACACGGAGAGTCAACGGTCGCCCTCATGGAGGGGATGTTGGCGCTACTGGACGAACCATGAGCAGGTTGGGCATCATCCCCGCCGGCGGCCGGTCCGTAAGGTTCGGCGGGACATTCAAGGAGTTGCTGCCGGTCGGGGATTACTCTCTGCTGCAGCGCACCGTTGGCGTTCTCCGGGCCGGGGCGGCGGTGCCGATCGTGGTGCTGACAACGCCCTCTAAAGCGGCGGCACACATGCGTGGGCTTGAGGGATTTCGTGGCGTCTGTCTTCTATCGTCGGGGGCGAGTCTGTTCGAGAGCATCATGGCGGCCTGCGAGATCCCGGCCCCTTGGTATCTGTTCGCGATGCCGGACACCTTTCTCCCGGAGGACGCGTTCTACCGGAAGTTCGAGGGCGATTTCATGCTTGGGCTGTTTGAGACCGACAAGCCGGAGCGGTTCGGGGCTTGGAACAGCACCGGGATCATTGACAAGGACGAATCTCTCAGGGGATCGTGGGAAGTGGCGTGGGGCGTGGCGGCGTGGTCTCAGGGGGTTGTGAATTACTGGCGCTCTCTGGGCGAGACGATCCAAGACCATACCCAGGCGTTCAATCTGGCCATCGCCCGCTTTGGTTGCACGACCTTCGGGTTGGACTTCTACTACGACATGGCTTCCTGGCCAGACTACGAGAACCTGGTGGCAAATGTCCTTCCAACCCTTCGAGACTGACCACATCCCACCGCTCCGGTTCGTGGTGACAACCGAGCAGGCTGAGGCGTGGTACTCGCCGATGAAAGACTACGTTCGCCTCGAGTACGAATGGTTGCTCGAGAACGTGGACCTGACGGGCCGGGCGATCGACGGCGGATCTCACCACGGGCATTATGCTCTAGTCCTGGCCCTCGGCGGAGCGCGCGTAACGGCCGTCGATCCGAATCCGGAGAACATGGCGGCTCTGAGAGAGAACATGAGGCTGAATGGATTCCGAGACTACTCGACTGCCTACGCCGCCGTCTGGAAGGCGAACGAGAAGGTCTGGTTCACTGGGGAGCCGAATGGGATGGTGGGCGGCTTCACCGGGGTTCTTGTGGCCGGGCTGAAGCTGAACGCCATCGATCCAGATGCCGACGTGGTGAAGCTCGACATCGAAGGGGCGGAGCACGTCGTGGTCCCCGCCTGTCTGGAGGATATGCACGCGCGTACCTGGATCGTGGAGTGCCACCTGTCGGACTGGCGGGGGCATTACTGGCCGGACTGCAAGCCAGACGACCTTGCGCGGCTATTCAAGGACCACGGGTTCAGGCTGGACTGGGTGAACCGGGAGGCGATGCGGGTGGAACCGTACCGGATGGGGACGGAGTGGAAGACCCACTCGACGTTGATCGCGAGGCGAGGATGAAGACGAGCGGAAACTGTGTTCAATGTGGCATGCATCGGCTATCCCTTCACAGGGATCACATTGTGCCGAAGTCCCTTGGCGGTTCCGATGATCCCGATAACATTCAATTTCTCTGTGCCAATTGCCATGAGGACAAATCGCGAGAGGACATGAGGCACATTCGGGCCGACCCCCGCTTGAGCGCCAAGTACGCCGAAGCTACCAGAAGGTCTCGCCAAACTCCCGAGTGGAGGGTGAAGAGCTCGGAACTCCAGAAGAGATTGACGCGCGCTCCTGCGCGTCGTGCGATGCAATCGGAGGCATCCAAGAAGATGTGGACGAACCCCAAGCATCGCGAGGCCCAGAACCTCAGGCTGATAAAAGAATGGACCGACCCCATCGCTCGCGCCAAGAGGATTGCCGGAATGACGAGGGCTTGGGCCGATCCGGAGACTCGAGCTAAGCGCGTTGAGGCAATACGGGAGAGTGTCAGGCGGCGGGAGGCAAAGAGACGTGAAGCATCTCAAGAACCTCTATGAGGGGCAGGAATGTATCGTTATTGGGAACGGTCCATCCCTCAGAAAGATTCCCAAGTCGTTCCTCGCCAGCAGGAAGTCGTTTGGAACAAATCGGGGATACCTATACTTCCTTCCCTCGTTTTTTGTCGCGGTAAACCCGCTGGTGGTGGAGCAATACCTGGGGGACATTCTCCAACTCGACGTGGAGGAGATGTTCCTGCCGTCCAGCTTGCAGATCGCCGGAGGGAATGTCCACTACCTCAAGAGCATCTACGGCCCGCCGTTCTTCTCAAAGGACATCACACAGGGGATTCACGAGGGCTGGACGGTGACCTACGTCTGCCTGCAACTGGCCTACATGATGGGCTTCTCGACCGTGCTGTTGGTCGGCGTGGATCATCGGTACGAGTATCAGGGGATGCCGAACGAGCAGCAGATGGCGGTGGGGCCGGACCCCAACCACTTCTCGCCGGATTACTTCACGGGTGGGGTGAAGTGGAACCTGCCAGATTTGCAGATGAGCGAGGCGTCCTACAGGCTGGCGCGCGAGGCGTTCGAGGCCGATGGGCGCCGGATAGTGAACCTGACGCCTGGAACGGCCTTGCCCGTGTTTGAAAAGCAGAGCTGGAGGAAGTGGTGAGAGCCGCGACGATCGTCTCAGCCTACTTCGCAGAGCCATACCTCGAGGGTCGGCTGGAGAACCTTTTGTCCCAGACGGAGAGGCCGCGCGTCGTCGTCGTCTGCCAGCAGAACTCTCCAGAACAGGCTATCGCGGCGAGGATGCTGGATGCCAAGCACGACTCGCTGCTGATGACGGACAAGCTCGTGACGATCTACCACGCTTGGAACATCGCCATTCGAGCGGCGAGGACAGAGTTCGTGACCAACGCCAACTCGGACGACCGGCTGGCCGTGGATGGGATAGCCAGACTGGTCGATTACTTGGACAAGGTGCCAGAGGCGGCACTGGCTTATCCCGACGTGGACATCGTGCAGTCGTTGGAGGGCGGCTTCGTGAACGCCAAGAGGACCGGTTCCTTCCGCTTTGCAGAGGGAGGGTTCCATGAACTGATGCAGCTCTGTTTCGTGGGCCCGATGCCGATGTGGCGGAGTTCGCTACACGCGAAGTACGGCTGGTTTGACGCCACGATGCAGTCGGCAGGGGACTACGAATTCTGGCTCCGCATCGCCAAGGCCGGCGAGAAGCTGATGCACGTTCGGGAAGTCTTGGGGATCTACCTCGACCGGCCCGATAGCGCGGAGCATAGGAAGCCCCAGATCGGGGCGCAGGAGACCATCGAAGCACGGCGAAGGTATGCCGAGAAGAGACAGACCGTGTACGCCAAGATAGGAGGCTGAGGCCCCTAGAATGACGGACAAGACTCCTGAGGAACGCGTGGCCCTGGTCGTCTGGCACCTTGCCCACGGTGACGCGTTCCGCACGTCCGAGGTGTGCCGCATGACGGGGGTTTCGCGTCAGGGAGCCTACAACATGCTCTGCAAGATCAGCCGCATCTTGCCCGTGTATCAGGCCGACGACGGGAAGTGGCAGGTGCTCGCTATGAGGGAGACTGAGGTGTAGCGCGTCAACGCCAAGCGAGGGTCTGCGTGCTAGGGTGGTGCCAGATGTAGGCACCACCTTTCGTTTTGGCCAGCTACCGGGGTGCGCTGAATGCGTGGATCTGCCCGGAACACAAAAGGCATGCCGACGCCTGTCCCTGACGGGCGCTCGGCGTTGGCACGGTGAATTGCACACATGGTGAAGCGCAAGCTCCCGAAGACGGCATGGAAGAAGGGAACATCAGGAAACCCCAGGGGCGGCCGGCCCAAGTCCGATCACACATGGGGCGCGATCTTTGCTGAGATTGGGAACCTGACGGGAAAGGCCGCGGCCAAGCGGTGTCACTCAATCGCCGGGCAGTTGGCCGGCATTGGTGGTGAAGTGACGCTGAAAGAAGCCGTGGCTATGCGCGTGTACTCCGCCCTGCTGTTCGAGCCCAGTGGAAGTTTGCTTGAAAAGGTGATGGACCGGATGGAGGGCAGGTTGCCGATCCCCATGAACATCGACTGGCGTGGCGAGGTGGAGCGGATGGGCGGCTCGCCTTCGGAGATCTTCGAGGCGATGGTGCGGGCCGCCATGACCAAGATCCCGGATGGAGACTAGCCTACTGCCGGCTGCCGCCCTAGATCAGATGGCGGCCGAGGCCATTCAAGAGGCCATCCGGCGTCGGACTGCAGAGCGCGACAAGAAGAACGACCCGTGGCTGAAGGTTGCCCGGCCGAACCAGCTCCCGCCGAAGGGCGACTGGACGATCTGGCTCCTCTTGGCGGGCCGCGGGTACGGGAAGACGAGGACGGGATCAGAGACCACTCGCCGGCGCGTGATGGCGGGAAAGGCAGAGAGACTTGCGTTCGTTGGCCCAACGGCTGCAGATGTCCGCGATGTCATGGTGGAGGGGCCTTCGGGCATCCTGGCTGTCTCACCGGATAGCTGGCGTCCGCATTATGAGCCTTCGAAGAGACGTCTTACTTGGCCTAATGGGGCGGTTGCGACGCTCTTCTCGTCGGATGAGCCGGACCGTCTCCGTGGTCCGCAGCATGATTTCGTCTGGGGGGATGAAGTTGCCTCCTGGAGATACCCCGAGGCCTACGACATGATGATGCTCGGGCTCCGCATCGGGGAGAAGCCGCAGGCCGTCCTCACCTCCACCCCGAAGCCCATCCCTCTCATCCGCGACCTGGTGTCGCGCGACGGGCAGGATGTTGTAGTCACCAAGGGCACGACATACGAGAACCTGGAGAACCTAGCACCGGCCTTCAAGACCGAGGTCATCCGCCGGTACGAGGGTACACGCCTCGGCCGGCAAGAGCTCAATGCCGAGATCCTGGATGACGTTCCGGGTGCCCTGTGGACTCGCAGCCTCTTGGAAGACTGTCGGGTGGGGCTGGAGTACTGCCCCCCTCTCAAGGTGGCCTACTGCGCGATCGACCCGGCCGTGACTGCGCATGAGACCTCGGATGAGACGGGGATCATCATCGGCGGGGTGGGCGAGGACGGGCACGGTTACGTCACATCCGACCTTTCGGGGATCTTCACCCCTGACGCCTGGGCCCGCCGCGCGGTCAACGCAACGCTGGACGACAGCCTAAATGGGATCGTGGCCGAAGTGAACAACGGCGGCGATCTGGTAAAGAACACCATCCGCCACGTTGAAGCCGACGACGGGGCCAAGATCGGCCAGCGCGTGAGAGTGCTCGAAGTGCGGGCGACGAAGGGGAAGTACACCCGAGCGGAGCCGGTCGCGTCCCTGTACGAGCAGCACCGCATTCACCACGTCGGTTCGTTCCCTCAGCTCGAGGATCAGCTATGCACCTGGGTTCCGGGCGAGAAGTCGCCGGACAGGCTGGACGCGCTGGTGTGGCTGTTCACCAAGCTGATGGTGGAAAGCATGGGGAGCCGCGTGCTCTTCGAGGCCTAATGATTATGGCGAATCCCTACAAGACGCTGGTTCCTCTTCCTGGCTGGATAGAGGCGATGGAACGCCAGGGAGAGGTGACGGGGGAAGCCTCGGCCTTCATGCGCGTTCCCCTTGTGTTCCGTGCCATCAACCTGCGGTGCAATGACCTAGCCTCGGTGCCGATCCATGTCTACAGCGGGGACACAGAACTGGAGGACGGCTGGCCCTTCGAGCAGGACCTGAGCGAGTTGATCTGGATGACAGAGGCTGCCCTGCTCCTGAAGGGGGCGAGCTTCTGGCTGAAGAACCGGAACCGCGTCTCCCTCAAGGGGGCGCAGTGGCTCAACCCGTTCACCGTGCGGGTCGAGATGCCGCTCGGTGTTGATCCCATCCCGGAGAACATCCGGTTCATCCAGTCGGTGAATGCCAGGCAGTATGGGCCGTGGTCGACGGACGAGGTGGCCTACTTCAAGGAGTTCCACCCGACGGACGACATTGGCCCTGGGATCTCAGCGACGCAGGTCGCTTTGGGCAATGCGAAGCTGATGGACTACATCACGCGCTTCGCTGGTCAGTTCTTCGCCGGCGGGGCCATGCCAGTCACAGCCCTGGGGATGCCCGAGGCAACGACTGAAGAGGAGAGGAAGCACGCCGAGGGGTTCTTCAAGCGTCAGATGCGCGGGATTGCCAATGCCTTCCGTGTCCTGGCTGTGCGGGGGGACGTGAAGCTTGTGACGATCACCCCACCCCTCAAGGACTTGGCGATGCCCGAGTTGAAGGATCAGGCGCTGTCGTCTGTGGCATGGGCATTCGGGATGTCAGAGACGATGCTGAAGGACGCTGCCAACTTCGCCACGGCTGGGGTGCACGACCTCCAGTATTGGCAGAACACCATCCGGCCCCGGTGCCCCAAGTTCCAGAACGTCATCAACAACCAGTTCCTGAGGGGGACGGACATTCGGGTCGAATTCGCCCCGGACGAGATGGACGTATTCCAGGAGGACGAGACGCGGCGGGCCACGTCTCTACAAAGTCTAGTCAACTCGAAGCTGCCCCTGCGCCTGGCGATGGAGATCCTGGGCTACGACCTGACCGAGGAGCAGTGGGCCATGCTCGCTGCTGATGAACAGCGCCGGCAGGAGACCGCCGAGCGCATTCAGGGTCAGATCGGCGGGGCTGACGACGATGAGGAGGCCAATCGCTTGCAGCAGCAGCGGGACATGGCGGACCAGAGGCGAGAGGAGGACCTGCGCAAGTGGCAACGGCTTGTGCTGCACAGGCTGGCCGAGGGCAAGGCCCGTAAGGCACTGGACTTCAAGAGTGACTACATCCCGTCAAGCCTACATGCTGCCATCTCATCTAGGCTAGAGGGCGTTCAGGATGGGCAGGCTGTTCGGTCGATCTTCAACGCGGCGCTGGCGGCTAAGACGATGCCGGCATGGGAGGAATACAGGAAGGATGAGGAAGACATGAAGCCCCACGAGGTGATTGAGCTGGTGAAGAGTCTCATGCCACCTCCAGCCCTGGCTCAGGCACCGATGCAACTCGTCATCAAGAGCGAGAGCGTTCAGGTCAATGACACCTCCACGATCTCCCCCATGATTGCAGAGGCCGTGAAGACGGCGATGGCCTCTTTGCCGGCGACGAAGGTTGAGCCTGTGTTCAACGTGCCACAGGCCCCGGCGCCCAGCATCACCGTTGCGCCTTCGACGGCTGAGGTGAAGGTGGTCAATGAGGTGAAGACGCCAGACGTGAAGGTGGTGAACGAGGTCAGAACACCGCGGCTAGTGGGAAGCACCGAGGAAACCGAGCTGACCCGTGACAGCAAGCAGCGTCCGAAGGGCAGCCGGTCCAAGACGCGATACGAATACGAGGAGTGACATGGCCGAGCTAGAAGAGATCCGAGTTCGAGGCATTGGAAGTGTTCGATGGCCCGAGGGAGATCCGCGGGCTAACGAGAATCCGCCAGAAGATACTGAGCCCGAAGTTCGGGCAGAGGAACAGCAATCACAAGCTCAAAAGGAGAATGAGGAATGACTATTCAGTTTAGGGACGCCACGCGGAACGCGCGTCTGGACACCATCGAGAGCAACGCCGGAACGGCGACTGCTCTTCGTGTCTACACTGGCGCGCAACCGGCCAACTGTGCCGCGGCTAACTCCGGCACGCTGCTCGCCCACATGCTGCCGCCTAGTGACTGGATGGCGGCTGCATCTGGTGGGACGAAGGCAAAGTCCGGCACGTGGCAGGACGCATCGGCGGATGGCGGTTCGGCGTCCACCCCGGGCCACTTCCGTATGTACGCCAGTCAGGCCACATTCGATGGCACGACCTGCTTCATGCAGGGATCTTGTGCCATCGGCTCCGGCGACATCAACTTTGATGGAACGATCACGGCGGGCCAGGTCGTTACGATCTCGACCTTTGTGCTGACCAGCGGCAACCCGTAACCGCGCTGCAGGATTAGATGGCTCATCCTGCGAAGGAAGCCAGGGATAGGGCTCAACAATCGTGGCCTGGTGCCACGGTTGTTGCGCGTCTCCGCAACTCCATCAAACACCAGCATCCTACGATCCCCAGCAAGTTCATGCTGGACCTCGGCATTGGCCCGATGCACTACGGGCCGGCCGAGGACCAGGAGATCAATTCGTCTTGGCAGCCAGGCACTGCCCCCTGGGACTTCCAGATGGTGCAGGCGGGCTACAACGCCTTCGCGCTCTCTAACTTCTCCTCGGGCCAGATCGTCAAGTACGTCCATCCTGGGACCGGCGAGAGCATCGCCTTTCAGCCCCAGCAGCTCCAGTACACCAATGACCTAGACCAGATTCAAGCTATCGCCAACCCGCAGTCGGTGAATGCGGTCGTTCAGGACGAGGACGTTCTGTTCTGGCAAGGCGCATTCGGCCCCGGCATGGACATCCGCTGGCAGACTCAGACCGCCAGGCTGGACAAGCGGCTCGTCGTAGATCAGGCTTCTCGGTGGCCGACCCCAACAGCGCAGATCATTGCAGGTGGCAATCCGGTTGCTAGGTTGCAGTTCATCTTCCAGGTCTCGAACGGCATCGACATCTTCGTGAATGGCGTCCTGTGGAATCGGGCGGTCAACAATCCGGTCAATACCCAGGGCTACATTGAATTCCGTCACAGCACAACAGGAGAAGTCCTGTGGACATTCAATCTTCCCCGCTCTAACGGAGCGCCAGTCGAGGATCAGGACCCGGATGAGTTGCTAGGGACATTCAGATTGCGAAGGACTGGACCCAATCTGTTCGTTGAGCATCGCATCCCGATTGCGTGGCTTCAGGCCGCGGACTATCCCATCGAGATTGACACGACGATTGATGAGCAGGTGGGGGCAAACAGCGACGACGCGTTTCAGGCTACAACCGACGGCATGTTCTTGACCAGCCAAAACCAATTGGTTGACGCCACAACAGAGCACGTCGGGCTCCGCTGGACAACGATAGCACTAGATGGGA
>Ga0209323_10000906_pt1 | contig 19470 bp, 10 predicted proteins | sample Rifsed19ft2_FD_184014 | JGI IMG/M metagenome (GOLD analysis project Ga0209323, IMG submission 184014) | Soil microbial communities from Rifle, Colorado, USA - sediment 19ft 2 (version 2) | ecosystem: Environmental > Terrestrial > Deep subsurface > Rock core/Sediment | place: Rifle, Colorado...
TAGGCGGCAGTGAATCGGCCTTTGTCTTCATGATGCGAGAACTAGCTAAACGTGGGCATGAAGTTCATGCTTTTACCAAGTGCCCGAATCCTGGAAGTTATGATGGGGTGGGATACCATAGGATTCAGGAGCTCAATGATCTATCACCCATGTTCGAATGGGATATTTTATTTGTGTACCGCCATGTTGCCTGGTTGACTCGACCTAATCACGCCAAGTTGAGAGTCCTGGTAAACCATGATATTTTGGTTCCGGAAAGCAAGACGGCTTTCATGGGGTCTCTATGGCAAACAGATTTGCTTTTCAATTTGTCTGAGTATCATAAAAGGCAGTATTGTACACTTATTCCACGTCTTGAAGAGCACATATGGACCACTAGCAATGGAGTTGATCTGCCAACTATAGACCGGGCAATTCAGGGAGTAAGAAAAGACAAGAAGAAATTTGTTTACGGCTCACGCCCTGAGAGGGGGCTAGACGTACTCTTAAGAGATGTCTGGCCGAAGCTATATGAAGCAGATCCAGAGCGCCGACTTCATATTGCTGGATATGATGGCTCAAAAGGATTGGAGCTTCCTCAAGATATCTTAGCACTATATGCTTATATCGACGAGTTGATTGAGAAAACTCCAGGAATAGTAAAAGAAGGCTGCTTAGGGAAAGAAGACTGGTACAAGCTTCTAGCATCTTCTGGGGCATATTTATATTCCAGTCAATTCCCAGAAATTTTCTTCATCAACGGCACAGAATCGCAAGCGTGTGGAACCCCAGTTGTCTGTACTGACGACTTCGCTTGCAAAGAAACAATCGCTAGTGATTTCTGCCGAGTCTTAGGAAAGAATACTTCTCCAGAATATCAGGAAGAATTTATCAAAAGAGTGGAGGAGCTTCTGAGCAATGATATTCTGTATCGTAGAGTGCAACAAGAAGGTCGGGAGCATGTAGAGCAGAATTACCCTTGGGAAAAGGTGGCCGCCTCCTGGGAAAAGAAGATTCTTTCTTATTTTGAAGAACGCTTCCAAAAGAACAAACACTGGGTCTTTCGGCAGCTGGTCTACAACTCTGATATTCTAGCGGCTAAAGAACTAGCTATTCAAGAAAATATGCCTGAAGAGCTGGTTGAAGCTCAGGCTATCTTGGATCGAACACTAACCTACAAAGATGACTATGCGGCTGATGATCCAAACGTGCTAACCACAGTGTCTGCTGATTTTACAAAGCTAGGGAGAGTTCCTGTAGTTGCTCCCTATCTTAAGACTGCCAATACTCTGTTGGAGATCGGATGCCACTATGCAGAGCATTCGATTGGTCTGTCTAATCTGTATCCCGACCTCAAGATTTTGGCAACTGATTTTTCTCCTGCGTGTATAGAGCAGGCTAAGATATTTCGGCAAACGATAGCGCAGTACCCAGAGAATATCTCTCTTCGAGAAGCTGATTGGGAACATGCTATTCTTCCAGGAGAACCTAGATTTGATGTAGTCTTTGCTGGAGAGATCTTGGAACATGTTCCAGATCCTCATGCCTTTATTGAAAAAATAGAATCTTATGTGAAGCCTGGAGGGATTATCATCTACACGCTCCCTTCTGGTCCTTGGGAGTCTGATAGCCTGCAACAGAGAGACAGATTCTCTCGAGAAGAGAATCGATTTCATATCTCAGATTTCAGGTTTCGTGATATCGGTGAGATGTTCAGTAGAAAAAGGGACTTTACTTTTTCCTGCTGCCCCAACGGTATCACGGGAAGGGGTGAGTTGGTGGGAAACTGGGTCATGGCCTACCGAGCCGATGCCTCTCCGACCGGTAGGGTGGACCTTCGCCGCAAATTTCTCACCACTCGCCCTTATCCTGGAGTATCTGCCTGCTTGATTGTAGGCAACGAAGAAGACAACATTCGAAGATGTTTAAAGAGTATCAAGGATATCGCGGATGAGATTATTATAGTGGGAACCCCAGCCTGCGAGGATCGGACTCTGGAGATTGCGGCTGAATTTACAGATAGACTCTTCATTACTACCTCTGATCCTCCTGATCGTGATCCTAATATCATTCAGCAGACAGCTCCAGGTGACTTTGGATGGTGGAGAAATGAATCTATCAGCCCTGCTAAGTACCCATGGATTCTCTGGCTTGACGCTGATGAGATTCTGACTGGTGGACAAGGACTTAAAAAGTATTTAGGCGGAACAATATTCAATGGCTTTGTCGTTCGGCAGCACCATCTAACTATAGACATTCCTCCGGGAAAGCTTGTTCCAGATGTGCCGGTGAGGGTGTTCAGAAACTTTAAGGGGTACACCGCCTCTGGGATTATTCATGAGCATTTCCAGGAATCTTTAAACGTTCCCATCGATCCAGCCTTTCAGTTGGAAGATGTAAATCTTGCTCATTTCGGGTACATCACTGAGGCTATGCGGAGAGAGAAGTGCTATCAGAGAAATCTCAAGCTTCTGATGAAAGACCGTATAGTATATCCTGAGCGAACTCTAGGACTGATTCTGCTCCAGAGAGACTATTTAAACTTTGTCTCTTTGCATTTGGAGCAGACTCAAGGCAAGTTTGATGAGCGAATAATTCAATGGCTTCAATCTGTTTGTGCAATTCATCGAGCGAAATTTCAAGACAAGGAAAACATTTACTATAAGCTATCGTATGCTCTCTACCAGCAAGCTCTTCGTTGGCTAGGAGAAGCTGGAGTGCCTGTAGAGGAGTGCTCCACTCCCCCCTTTGAGATAGGTCTCTGGCTGGGAGGAGGTATTGGAGGATTGAGCGCCGGAGAGGGAGAAGCGGTTCACCCTTCTCGCCGATGGTTTGCTGATGCACAAGAATATCGTGAGCATATCACGGAATTTCAAGAGAAATTGGCGGGCCTTCTGCGCCTGGAAGGCATCGACTAAAGGCTGTTGGGCCTGAGGAGGGAATGTGATTGAAGAATCTCTATCTAGGAAAACATTTGACCTTAGATGCTTATTGCCCAAACAGAAGGGCTGATTTGCAGGACCCAGCACTGTTGTATAATCTTCTGGAGAGACTTCCAGAGCTGGTGGGAATGACTTCGATCACTCCTCCCTATCTGAGAAAGTGGCTTTCGGCTCCTAACCCAGATTGGGGCTGGAGTTGCTTTATTCTGATTGCGGAGTCGCATATCTCTATTCACACTTTTCCAGAGCAAGGAAAATTTTGTTTTGATCTGTTCTCCTGCAAAGAGTTCGATTCTCAGAAAATCTTAGATCATTTGAAAGAAATATTTAAGTGGGAAGACTGTAAGATTCATGTGTTGGAGCGATGATGGCTGAGTTCTCTTCTCTGGAGCTTATCAACGAGATCGCAGATTTTCTGCAGGTCAGCACCAGCATTGGTACTGTTGCCACAGATATTTTTATTGGCTTTATGCCTTCATCTCCGGTTGTCTGCACGGCGGTGTATGCTCAGCCAGGAATTTCACTTATGGGAGATCCTCTAGTGCGCCCTGGTGTGCAGGTGCTGGCTCGTGGGATCACATATTCTTCTATTCATCAGATGGCGGAAGTTATCTTTGGAGTTCTTCAGGATGCCTGGAATATCTCAGCTTCAGGTAGTGCCCGTGGGAGACTCTCCGCTTCTCATGAAGTGGGCCCTAACTATCGAGACGGGAATAATAACATTGTATTTACTCTAAATTTCAGCTTTATAGGAACGCGGATCGTAGGATAAAAAGCTTGCAATCTAAGAGAGGTCAAACCCTTATAGACTATATAGTTTGAGGAGATAAGCAGTATGTGCCCAACCTATACGAACGTTCTTCAGAACGAAGGAAAAGAAGTAACTCTTGGAATTGAGCGACTGCTCATTGCTGCCAAGAGTCAGGCGTGGACTCCGGCCAGGATCTTTGTGGATTCAGTTCTTCCCACTGGATTTTCAGATTTAGGCGCTGTAGTCGAGGATAGTCCCACACTTACGGTTTCTCGAACACAGTTCCAGTTGAGAACAGGAATTCCGCAAATCCTAAGATTCCAGGCAGTTATGGGGGTGGATGGGAGATTTTCTATTCAGCTTCATTCTGCGTCTCCCCGCCGAGTGCAATTTGCCATGGGCAATTTCGACGCGGTTAATATGGTAGCTACAACTCCCTGGCCGGTGGTCTCGACACCCGCGCCGACGAGAGTGCAGCTTACACTGTCAGCCTCGTTGTCTTTGAATGTAGGCGACTATGTAGTAACCAGCGCAGGTAGCATCATCACTAGCCAGAATGAAGCATCTATCACTAGCATCAGTGCTGCTACTCTGTACTTTGCCTCTCCGGGTCTACCCAACACTCCGGCAGTAGGAGACAACCTCACCAAAGTAACTGGGGTACGCCTCCCTGCGGGGACTTCTCAGCTGAAACACTATCATCTGATAGGAGTGGCAGACTTTATTGATGGAGTTCAAATAGTTCACGAATTCCAAGATGCAATGCCTGGAGGTGAGTGGGCAGAATCGATTCGTCCAACCGAAAACCCCAGAGTACAATTGAACTATGATGCTCTGGGATATACCACTACGACTTACGGAAGCACAAGCGAACTGATTGTTATGGAACGTTTCTGGTTCCCGCCAGTTACTTCCTAATCTAACATCACAGGTAGAGGGTTTCGGCGAATAGCCCTCTACTGTCTTTTTCAAGGGAGGTTATATGCCATGTCAGAGTTACTAGAAATGTTGACAAAAGAGGAAAAAGAAACCAAAGTTCTGTTCCCCGAAACTCACAATGAGGACGTACAGCTTCTGGGGCAGAAGATAGAGCTTCGTCCCCTGCCTATCTCTCCAGCTAAGAAGATAGCAGTGAAAATGGTTCCGCTGTCTATTGATATGGACAAGATGCGGACAGACCCTGATAGTGGAAGTTCAGACTTGGATATCAAGACCATCGACACTTTGCTAGATTGTGTCATGATCCTGGTGAACTACTACAAGCTTCCTTTTAGTCGAGAACGTTTGGAAGAGGACGCAACTACTGAAGAGATTCTAACTTTGCTGGCAGCCCAAGTTGCTTTGAACAAGGAGAACAATTTTTTGCTACAGAGCTTGCGGGTGGTGCTGAGGATGGTGGAGTGGTCCAGCGTGCTGTACCTAAAATCTCCCAATCAGCGCTCTATGCCTCCTATTGTGAACGCTGGGGAATCGACTTCACTAGACTTGTCGATACCTACACCTCCGGACAGCTCACCCTCCTCAATCATGGATTGAAGGAGTTGGAAGAGATAGAAAGCAGAAAGCCTTCTAGAAATAAGCCTTCTGGAGAGCGGACTAAACTTCCAAAGTCTATTAAAAGCATGACCAGTGAAGAATACCTGGCACATCTAGCTAATGAGGGATTCTAACAGTGTCAGTTCTTGGTGCTGTAAGCTATGAACTTAATGCTGATGCCAGACCTCTGGCAGCTGCCTCAAAGGAGGCTATTAAAGCCTTTGAGGGCATTGATGAAGCTGCGCGCAAGGCTAATACCTCTATTCTGGGAATTGAGAAGAGCCACTCGCTTCTTGGAAAGACTATCAGAGGTACAGTAATTGGCGGAGCTGCCACTGGGATAGGTCTTTTTGCCAAGCATCTTCTAGAGGGGACAAAGGCTGGGGAGAGCCTGAATGGCGTATTAGGAAAGCTTGGAGGGCACCTTCGATCTTTCCGAGATACCATGGCGGAAGGACTTCGCCCTCTCAGAGCCTGGCTTACCAACACTGAGGCTGGTACTAAAGCTGTCACGACTTTTGAGAAGGGAATCTCTAAGACCAAAGAAGGATTTCAGAAGCTTGATGAGGCAACTAGCAAAGGTGCCAAATCCGTAAAATCCTGGGCGGAAGAAAAAAAGAAGGCCACAGGAACTGAAGTCTCATTTTCTAAAGCCATGGAGGAAGGAAGAGGAGCAGTAACAAAAGCTGGAATAGGAATCTCTGAGCTTGGAAAGAGATTTCAAGTCTGGAATCAAACAGCAGCACAAGGAACTGGAGTCTCTGCTAAGTTTGCGCAGGGGCTTTCTGGATTAGGTCGAGGAGCAACTACTTTTGGTAAAGGTGTAAAGGAGGTAGGATCGTTTGTAGACGAACTGGGCGAAGGAATTACCAAGGTAGAGTTGGGAGCCTTGGGTCTTACCGGGAAGCTGGGCAAGACTGCGGTAACGGCGACTCACTTTTCTGAAATTCTTGGTTTGGGAGGTATGGCTCTCTCCGTATTTGGTGGTAATCTAGGACTTGTTGGAGGAGTTCTAGCGACCGCTGCATCGGGAGTGACCGGGCTTACAGCTCTTCTAGGAGGATTGATAGAAGCAGCTGGCTTTGCTGCAGAAGCTCTTGGAGAGCGCCTTCTTGCCTCTGTAGAAGTTTGGATTGAGAGATTTGCTGAGGCCGAAGTCACCATACTGGGATTCAATAGAGCAATTCAAGCCTATAACACTACCGTAAAAGACACTCCCATCACCACCTCGGATCTTGAGAAGTCGATGTCTGCCCTGGGCAAGGCTACTGGAACTGCCACAGTGGACATTCGACAGGCTACCCTACGCGCCCTGGAACTCTCTAAAGTTACTGGACTGACTTCTGATCAGGTTAATCAGCTAGTAGAGCGCTCTATTGATCTTTCTAGCGCTCTGCACCGAGACTTATGGGATGCTGTTTGGGCAGTACTAGATGCTATGAGAGGATTTCCTCTCATGGCTACCGGATTTGGTCTTGCGTTAGATGAAGAAACGCTAAAAACTAGCGAGTTTTCCAAGGCTCTTGGAGGCACCTACGATAGTCTGAACGAGCTACAGAAGTCTCAGGTAATCTTCCAGGAGATGATGCACCAGTCATCCTTTGCTGCTGGGATTGCTGCTGAGCAACTAGAAACTACGCTGGTGGGTGCTGCTAGAAAGTCTGAGCAAGCTTTTAATAGTTTTCACTTGGAATTAGGAAAAGGCGCTGCTACTGTCTGGCAGCCATATTCCTCTACTATGGCTGTGGTAATAGGGACTCTTAATCTCATCCCTCAGCCTCTAGTGCATGCTGTTGGAGCTTTTACAGCCTTTAGTGGTGTAGCATTGAAAGTTATCGGGAGGTTTCTAGAATTAACGGGGGTCCTGGTAACTTTCAATGTAGCTATCTTTGCTCTAACTAAAGGCATTCCTTTACTAGGAACCGGACTGGCCTGGCTTTTGACCAAAGTAACCGGAACAACGGTAGCTTTTATTGGTTGGGGCCAGATCTTAGGGAAGCTAGCTAGTGCTACTTTGCTGGGCTTTGGCAGTATAGTTGCGGGAGTAGCTAAGCAGATTAAGGACCTTGGCTCTCTGCTGCTTACCTTTTCTCGTGCCCATCCAGCGATTCTTGCTATTACAGCGATAGCTGGAGCGTTTCTTCTGTTAAAGAAAGCCATTGACAGCCAGAAAAAGTCTCTTGAAGAAAACCTGAAGATCTATGATAAGGGAATTGAAAAAGAAAAGGAACGGATCAAGTCCTTAGAGAATATAGAAGAAGCACTGAAAAGCACAACACTCTCTGAAAAAGAATTCAGAGACATTGTGCTTAAGGCTAAAGATGACTATCCAGCACTGCTGAAATTCTTGAACAAAGAGAACATTAGTCGAGAAGAAATCCTGGTTACTTTAAATAAAATAATCCAGGTTAGAAAAGAAGAGGAGAAGTATCTTAAGAGTAAAGCTACTACAGAAGTAGGAAAGGAACTTGGGTTCTATCGAGGTGAGCTGGATAAAACTCGAAAGAGTACAGCGGGCCTTACCACCATGTATGTGGTTTATCAGAAAGAAATGGACAAGTTGCTGTCCTCCCATAAGGGATTTGGATTAGAGGCTGACATACTTCGCCGTCGATTGGAAAGAATATCCGAGGGGATCGCCAAAAATACTGAGCAGGAGGCTAAGCTCGCTGAGCAAGAGGCTAAGCTTACCAGAGAATGGGAGAGACGACACGGGGTAGTTAAGGGAGTTGAGCAGGCCCTCATTAAGACGGCGACTATTCAACAGCATCTCATTACTGCTGGGGTGGCGGGGGCAGAAGATTTTAAAGAAAGTTTGCAGGCTATCGGAGATGATATTTCCCAGTTTGAGGAGTATCGATCGGCAGCTTATCGAGGAAGAACAGAGCTTATTCAAAAGTCTTTGGAATTTGAGCGGGAGCAGTTCGACGCCACGCAGGAAGCCCTGCGCAAAGACATGGACGAGACTTTCGAGTATGAGCAGTATGTGAGAAAGGGGCGAGAGCGAGAGCTTTCTGCGTTCAACGCCTCTATTGTAGCTGGAGCTACGACGGCTTCCAAGGGAGCAGTTGATTCGTTCATGCTTGAGTCGCAGGAGTATTTTAGCTTTTTGGACAGGCTTCAAAGAGAGAACCTGGACGCCCAACATGCAGCGAGCACGGCTTTCTCAGATACAGCTAAGAAGACTAGAGCATTTGTTGTAGAAAGCCTTTCTTCTTTCTCAGACCAGATGGCAGCGGCCATGCAAGGGGCTGCAGAGTCTCAAGGAGGCCTCGCTGAGGATGCTGAGCGGCTGGTTGCTGGCCTCTCCAGGTCCTATGGGGGGTTCTCTTCTCTGGTTCAGGAAGCCTACGCTAAGATTGCTGGTCCTCAAAAGAACTATCTGTCCACTCTAGTGGAGGCAGGTTCAGCGACTAAGGACCTGTCGGGAATTACACTGTCGAGTGTTGTACAAATCGAGGAATCCTATGATCGTGCTGTCAGGGCCATCCAAAAGGCTGACGCGGAGATAAACGAGTTTGGGAAGACTGAACTTGATCTAGCGGCGCAGCAGAAAAAACTGAAAGAACTTAACCTTCAGCGTCTTAAAGAAATAGGGGAGGCCTGGGGACGTTATTATGCAAGCTTAAAAGAACGTCAAGGGCAGATGCTCTCTTCTTATAGAGAGGCTCTGCAGGAACTTAGGGGCCTGGAGGAAGATCGCCTGCGGCGCGGCCAGGCTATGGAACAGATTCTTCGAGATCTCCGGGAGAAAGCCGGAGAGATCAACATAACGGCTCAAGAGAAGTTCTATGCTCGTCTCAAGGATCAAGATACCAGGCTTCTGGAGGCCCAAAAACTTGGGGCTCGGGAACGGATTAAAATCACTGAAGATGTCATTCAGTCTCTCGCAGGAATGGTGGGGGAGGTTCAGGAAGCTTCAGGCAAGATTGCTTTGACGGAGAAACAGGTTGCCCAGATTGTCTTGGATAAAGTCAAGAAGGCCTGGGAATCTACCAAGATTGCTGAAAAGGAAGCTGCTGCAGAGACCACAAAAAACCTGGATGACCGCAAAAAAGATTTGCAGGAGGTTCAGGACCAGCTTGGAGTAGCGCAGGCCGGAATGGCTGCCTTCCGCGAGGCCCACAAACAGGCCGTGACTGGGATGCTGGAAGATGAAGGAAATCAACTGAATACCTTTGCTCAAAAAGCAGCGAATATCTTCAATAATATTGATCTGCAGCTTCAATCTCTTGCTCGTGAACGCAAGATCGACATCACATTGGATGAGGACTACTTTGCGAGCATGGAGAGAAGGCTAAAATTATTTAAAGAGATTCTGGACAGTATCGCTTCCGGACAGCCTGTTACGTTGCGAGGTCCGAATCTCCCTACTCCACCCCCCAAACCTCCGACAGTGGCTCCAGCTCCTCCAACGCCGGCGCCTGCTCCTAGATCTATCGCTCCTGGGTATGCGACACAGACAGGGGAATATGCGGGCACTCCGAGTCGTCTGTCCAGGTGGCTTTTTCCTCCCGAAGAGATTCTTGAAGAGAGAAGGACTCAAGGCAAGCAGCAAGGAGGGCAGGTAACAGGACGTGTCCCTGGATTCGGCGGAGGGGACAAGGTCCGCATTCAGGCACTTCCAGGACAGTTTGTCGTTCGCAAGGAAGCAGTCTCCCGTGTTGGCTCTGGGCTGCTAGCTGCTTTAAGCCAGGCACCTGATGGACGGTTGGGGGGATTTCAGCCTCAGCGTTCAGTGCCAGTAGCAGTAGAACCAGGAGAGTTTGTAGTTCCCCGGGAAGCCGTAGCAGCCAGAGGAGTCGGGTTCTTCAATCGGATCAATCGAATGCAGGAAGGTGGACCGGTCTCTGAAGCCTCGGCTTTTCGCTGGCAAGCTATCGGGCAGGCTTTCGGGGCTGCTTTGAACCCTCCAATGGATGATCAGACTCGAGTAGAGTCTGCTCTTGAATTGGCCAAACTTCACGCCGGAATTTTTGGTGTTGGGCAGGCAAATAGACTAAGGCAGATAGAAGAGTTTGATCGTCGCTTCCGTGCGTCTGGAAACTTCATAACTCGAGAGGAATATGATATGCTGTCAGAAGGGCTGGCAGCGGAGATGAATTCTTTAGAGCAGATGCAGCGAAGCGGCTACATGATGAGAACCAACCCCACGGCATATTTGAGTGCCCAGCGGATACTGAAAAGGTGGGTATCTGCTGAACCAACAGGAATCTCTGCTGGTGTAGAGGCCCCTGAAGGACAAGAGGAATTTGTTTCACAAGATCGTTTCCAGCGAGGAAGAAGACCTTCTCGCCCGGATATTTTTGGCGCTGTAGACCGTGGGGATTTAACTGCCCAAGGAATCTTAGGGGATCCAGGACTTTCCCCCAGATTTGCTGCAAGGCTACTAGGAAGAGCAGGGTTTGGGACTGGTGAAATTCTAGGTCTGAGGAAACAAAGGCAGATCGAGATGACTACTCAGGCTCTAGGAGAAGGAAAGCTTTCTCCGGCCAGGGCTCTTGGGCAGCTTATGGGTATTGGTAAAACCGAGAGTGGAGTAGGCGGCATGATGCCAGCTGCTACTCTTTCTTTGCTGCTAGAACGTGGGCTTCTTCATCCTGAAACTCTTGTGAGCTGGGTTCGAGCAGGAAGAGTGGCAACAGCAGGTACGCTTTTATCCATGCTTCGCTCTGGAACTATGACACCGGAATCCTTCGCTAGCACTCTTCTAACTGCTGGAAAATCTAGAGAAGAGGTTTCTCGTATGCTACGTAGCTCTCGGCGCCCTGTCGATGAGGGCCTCCTTACCTTACTAGAGTCAAACATCTCCTTGACCAAGATTACCTCAGCTCTGGAAGGAAAGGGGGATCTGGGAGCTTTGATAGCAACAGCTCAGGCGCTAGAGTTTGCTCCGGCAACTAACTATGACTACCAGGGCCGGAGAAGAGGACCTCAACAGACTATAGATCTAAAGTTCTTGGAAAAAGCTAGAAGTGCCTTGGGGCTTCAGACTGGCGGAGTTATTCCCTCTATGGAGGGATTCGACATGCCTCCGCCTCCAGCATTCTCTCGTTCTTCCGGTGGTGGAGGAAGGGCATCGAGTTTTTCTTCCTCTGATATGAAGCGTTCGGCTTCGGATATTGAAAGTGCATTCTCAGAGATGTTTTCCAACTTGGAGAGAAGGGCAGGAACGTCTGCTTCTAGGATTGGGCAGACTCTGTTTGAGAGTCTTTATTCCACACTAAAAGATCGCCTCATCAGAGAGTCGAATATGGGGTAGCGAATGGCTGTAGCTGTTAAGCATCTCTCGGCTGATGGGGCCGCAGAGATTACTTCCAAATCATGGTCCGATATTATTGCTGGGACATCCAACACACCACTGAAGTTCTTTGTCTGGAATGTAGGAGATCGAGATCTTACCAACTTTGTCTTCGATGTGGTGCAAGTTGGAACAGGTGATGGGTACAACTATGTGAAGTGGGCAGCTGACACGGTTACTCTTTCTTGTCCTTGGGGATTTACTGCCACTGTAGTGGGTTCAGGAGGATCTATTCCTTCTGGAACCACATATTACTATAAGATCACAGGAACCAATGCTGCTGGAGAAACCACAGGTTCGCTGGAGGTTAGCGGAACCACCACTGTAGCTAGCAGCTCTATCACTCTTGCCTGGACAGCTCTTCCATCGGCAACAGGATACAAGATCTATCGATCTACCACTAGCCAGTCCTATGGCGCTTCTTCTCTCTTGACCACGATCGGAAGCGGAGCGACTGTAAGCTACCTGGACACGGGGACTGCTACTTCTGCTGGGACTCTTCCTTCTGCAAATACCACTGGCGGTGCCAGCCCGGCTTACGGAACTCCTCCCACCCTGGGAACTTCCGCCATCACCATCGGTACTCTAGCCAAAGGGCGTCAGTGGATCTACTGGGTTGGTCTGGTCGTTGGAGCTTCGGTGACCGAATCAGGTAATCCTCGATATGCTCAGCGCCGGTTTAGGGAGGCGTAATGGCCACGTCATCTGCTCAAAGGCACTTTTGTATTTTCCCTGATAGTGTTGCAACTGTTCCAGATAGCTCAACAGTAGGAGCTGTCTGGATCGATCAAGATCCTATCTATGGAGAATATGACCCTTTCTATCAATTAGCGATCAGAGGAAATGTAGTAGAGACCTTAGGATGGAGATTCACTCAGATATTTCCCTACAACGAAGGAGGAACTCAGAGATCCAAGCATCGCAGAAAAATCTTGCTTAGAGAAGAATCTTATTCAATGTCCAGGGCTTCGGCGAATTCTCTTGTTGCCATGTACGCTAATTATGGGACTAAATACCGACTCTATGATGGGGAGAACATCTACCGAGTCTGGTTTTCGATGGACCCAGCAGGGTTCAAGTTTCATAAAGCTCTACCTTCTTGGTGGGAAGGTAGGATGGCTTCTAATCCGCCAGCTGATGAGTTCTTATTCTACAACTACGAAATCATATTGGATGTGTTGCAGGTAGTCACTACAACCGAAGGTTTGACTTAGGAGGTATTTCATGTCAACAGGGAAAGTAGCGGGAGCTGGAACTGGTAGCACCGCTAGAAATGTATTTAGGGTTACATTCTCCACATCTCTCTCGGCTATACCTACGCTAGAGGCATGGGATGATAGCACCTTTGCCACAACGGCTAGAGAGATATTTACCGGAACATCAGTCAGCAGTGCAGTAAATGGGTCTTCGGTTCCTTTGCTGTACGCCACGGCTACGACCTCAGCGACTCCGGCTAGTGCCTGGAAGCCGACCTCGGCTGCGGCTGGAGGGGCTCTCACTAATCGCCTCAAGGGAAGCACCAACTATGTGAATCTCTCCTCTGTGACCCCAGGGGCAGCAGAAAATGTGATGTTTAACGTAGGACTAGAGGTCCCCTCGGACGCAACTGTTCCTAGTACCACGTCTTTGCAACATGTCTTGGCTGTTCGATACCAGTACACAGGGTCGGCTCCCGCTTTGACTTGGGCTTTCAATGACTCGAGCCCTGGAGGTGGAACTGAAGGAACGCCAGTATGGTCTACTTTCACTTCTGGAGGAGCGGGAAACACCATCAAGTACGGGGACATCACCGTAACCTCGACGAATGTGTTTATTACCCGCCCCAATACGGGAACAGCACAGTCTGGTTCTTGTTGGGTGCTGTAACAGTCTCTCTCTGTAAAACAGCTTCTTCATAATCGGGGGAAGGGGACATTGCCCCCTTCCCTTTTTTATTGAGCATCTTTGAGGGTGTAGATGACAGAGTACTACCGAGATGCACGAGATTTTCTCAATGTCCAAATTTCTCCTGAGGGGACGGTCGTTGGTAAATTCCAAACCGAGGGTGATCGGTCTAGCTGGGGCAGTTCGGCTGGTAGTTCTACCTATGCTAATGGGAGAATAATCACTGTTTGGGACGGAAGTCTGACACCCTATCCGACTACTAACTTCAGCCCTACCTATGTCAATGACCAGGGAAATGCTCCTCCAAATCGGATCACAGACTTCGTGTCAGGAAGCTATAATGTTTGGGTTTTGGTTTTGGGAGGATCTGGTGCTGTAGTAAATACTTTTGCGGTGCAGGTGGGGAGCGAAGCTGAGCAAAATATTCAATCTTTTGGTAATCCCAACACAGCAACTTGGAGGCAGGTGGGAACTGGAACCTACTCCATAGATGGCTCTACCTCTATTCAGTTTCGTTATTTGATCCCTGATGGATACATTCACGCAATCAAAGCTGTCTGCTTGAAGTCTACTCCAGGAACTCCTTCACAGACTCCTATAGGGAATCAAGGAGATCTGGGCATCATCACCGCCAGCGAGTACATTCAGGGCGCTGCTACAGTTTTTATTTCAGGAGAGCATATAAAGAGCATCGCTACTTTGGGTGTCCTGGGAGGATACATTGAGCATCTTATATCCTGTAATGATGAGCCCTCTCAATATGGAGGAGATGTTGTCTATGCCCGTGAGGGTATATCTGACACTATCCGTTACACTTTTTCCCTTCCCGAAGCAATTTCCTGGCTAGGAATGACTGACGAGGGGGATTTAATTGCGGTAAATCGCCCTTATCTGGCTTCTTCTACGGTTTATTTATGCCAGGGAGTATCTTCTGTCATTCGGACTTCTTTTTTCCTTCGAGAGAATGCTGTTACTGCAATCGCAGTAACAAAAAGCGGAGACCTTCTTTCGTATATAGGAGCCGCTGTTTCTGGCCCCACGCTTTACCGAAGGTTTGGTCTAACTGAAGAGATTGCTGAGCGCTATAGCTTTAATCCTCCTTTTGATTCTGGTATAGCTCTTGATAGCAATGACAATCTTATCGTATCTGCTTTTACTACTGTCTATATCTATTCTGGTATTTCCAACATCCTAACAGCAAGTTTTACATATGAAGGCGGGACGGGAATTGCTCTCGATGTGTCTGGTAATTTGATATCTACCACCCCCCACGGGACTAGCCATGTGAGCATTCACTCAGGGGTCTCAGCCACAATTCTATCTTCGTTTCCCACATCTACCTCTATGATCGTTACAACACAGAGGATTCTGATCGAGGATGCTCCTCATACCGCGCTGAGCTATGTTCATAGCCGCACCTATGTGTCCGGTGGAGAGCGCAATATCTTAATAACAGCTGGTTCTTCTGTAATTCTTGTTTACCAAGGACTTGGAGGTCCACTGTCAGACACCTATCTTGGCCCTCCTTTGCTACGAGAATTGGCCTTAGATCCATCAGGGAATCTTGTATCCCTCGCATCAGGGAATATTTTATCCCCCGATATAGATACAGTATACACGCATGTTGGGATTTCTTCTATTATCTCTGCTTCTGCTGGTGTTACTTTCGGCTTAGGAGTAGAAGTTGCTGATGACGGAACTCTACTGATTAATCGGGATGATAATCTTCAGGTAGGAGACGAGATTTTTTCACTTGCACCAGAAATAGCAGAGTCTGGATTGACTAGGGATCAAAGCGAAAATCTAATCCATGGGGCTGGGATAACTAATAGGATCTATCTCAGGCCTAGAAAGTCAAACTGGCGTACTGTTGGCTATAGCTTTCCAGCCCCTGGCTTACACCCTAACAAGCTAGCTGTAGACTCTCAAGGGAATTTGCTGTCAACCTATTTTTTTGGGGATACTGTTGTTATCTATCAGCATTCAGGAGTCTCGGCTACTATAATTTCGAGCTTTGCTGTAGGGACAACCAGCGGTGGGATAGTAGTTAAGTATTCCAGTATTTATGCTCCTGTGCATGTTCATGTTAAGGGGGATACGAAGTTATTTTGGCCCACAGAGTGGGTGCAAAGCGAAACAAGCCTTGCTCGTCAGGGAGAGTCTCAGCTTATATCCTCTGCCCGAATAGCTAGTACTAGCATCATCTTTATTCATTCTGGGATCAGTCCCGTAGTTCTGTCTAGCTTTGACATGGGACTTGAACACATACAAGGAATAGATATCTATGGTGGGGATCTTTTTGCTTTTTTTGACTTTCCAGATCCTCTGTTGCGTAGATGCCATCGCTTCGAAGGAGTGTCCTCTACGTTCAAAGAAATTAGAGACTTACCACTAATACCGGAAGGTCAGGGAAAGGGTGTAGCTCTCGATGCTTCTGGAAACCTTATTGTGCATGATCAAGATAAAGTATATGTGTACTCTGGGTTTTCAGGAGCAGAAACTAAGCGCTTCACATTTTCTTTGCCAACTGGGAGGATATCTGGGCTGGTAGTGCCTTCTACCGGGAATCTATACTCTTCAGATGAGATTATGGACCGTGTGCGCACTCATAGTGGAGTAACTGGAGAGATAGTAGCGGAGTGGATACCCACGACAAATGAACCTATTGACCTTGCTGTGGATCGTGATGATAATTTTTTGTCTATGACAGAATTTGCAGGAGCGATAGTCTATGTACATGACGGTCTTACTCTCTCTATAACTCGCACCTTTGAACTTGCCACTACGACAGTCGGAATAGCAACCCGGATAGGCCCAATGCTAGAAGAAGTAAGATCTACTACAACGCTTCTAGCCACTGCATCATCTCATATTGTTTCTTCCTGTTTAGTGGTTGATTCTCAAACTTCCTATGCTCAAGGATTTTGCTTAGTTGTGCCCACACAGGCGGATCATTCTCTGGGCTCTTGCCAGGTTTACATCTCTCAAGCCGAGTATTCTTTGGTTTCTTGCCTGGTGCATGTTTCTCAATCTGCTTACATCTTGGGATCTTGCCGGGTGGAAGCTGGTCAGTTTGAGTACGCTCAGTCTTCTTGCTCGGTATCCGCCACTCAAGTCGAATATGCTCAAGGAGTTTGCCAGGTTCTTTCACATATTGAGCAAGTTGATTATGCCCAAAGCTTTGCTTTGATAAATGCTGTTGTGCTAGAGTCAACAATTTCCTCTACGACTGTTCAGGTTTCAACTTCTTCCTACGTGCTTGGAGCAGCTACACTAGCTATTTCAGTGACAGGTGGCCTGGTAAGCGCAGACTCTACTGCCGATAAAATCTATTTGCATTCGGGTATCTCTGCGATTATTTACAGCAGCTTTTCTTCTCCGGCTGCTGTTCCAGGTGGTTTGACTATTTCTTCAAGTAGAGGAGTTGTCAGCAGCGATATTGGCACTGGAAAGATCTATGTGCACTCTGGGTTGAGCGGAACTATTATCGATTCTTTTAGCGCTGGCTATGCTTCCCCTGCTGGCCTGGCTGTAGATAGCAGTGGAAATCTTATTGGCTGCAGTCAATTGGTTGGGGATAAGAAAATCTATGTTCACTCTGGCATCACTAGCATAATTCTGCAGAGTTTTCTTGCTCCAGATACTTCAGGAGGAGGTGCTGTTCCCACTGGCTTAGAAGTAGATCGAAGTGGAAACCTGGTCAGTGTGGTTACCTCTGGGCATTTCTGGGGAAATCAGAGCAAGATATCTACCCATAGCGGAATCAGCGGAACAATAACTTCTAGCTTTGAGAATGCCTGGTTGAGCACAAGCCTGCTTCTAACTGGATTAGCAGTAGACGACAATGACAATCTGATTAGCTGCGATGTAATTGGACTTTTCATTCGAGTACATGATCGTCATACTCCCTCGATTTATACTTCATTTGCTACTCCAGGAGGTGAGCCAGGTGCTTTAGCTGTTGTTCCTACCATAACTGCACTAGAGTTTGCTAATTCTCTGGCGGTTATATTGGGAACGGTTTTAGATTACACGAAGTCCTTAGCGCTTGTAGAAGGAGCTGCATTAGGATTTGTCAAATCAGAAGCCTCTGTAGCTGCCGGAGGAAATCTGGAAGAGGTAAATTCTAGTACTCTTCTAATGGCTGATGTGAGAGAATATGTTCTTTCAGAAACGCTACTAGATCCTGGTGGAACTCTTGAAGAAGTATCTTCCCAAACTGTTGTGCAGATAGAAGCTCAAGGATACGCAAAAGTTTCTACTGTCTTGGCAGCTGGAACCATGGAATACTGCCGAGATTCTAGAGACTTTAGAGGGATGCTGGGGGCTTACAGTGGTGGGCAGGGATATGGCTATGACGCTTTGTCTGGTAGTTGGGGAGGTTCTGGTGGGCACGGAGCAGATTACAATTCTGCCAGGCATTTGACTGCAACAGATCCTACTACGAATATTGAAGATACTACTTTCAGTGACACTTATGTCAATCGAGAAGGATTTGCTCCTCCAAATAGGGTGACAGGATTTGTCTCTGGGAATTATTTTGTCTGGATCTATGTCAATGGTGGAACTGCGGGACTGGCTCACGGAGTAACTGTTGGCGGAAATCCAGAGGTAGCGGTAGCCTCTGGGAACAACACCTGGCAGTGGAAGCAAGTAGGAACTGGCACCTATGCAGTGACAGGTGCAACACAGTTCCTGTTTAAGTATAAAAACCCGGATGGTTTTCTGCATGCTATCAGAAAGCTCTATCTAAAAGGAACTCCTGGCCCTCCTTCAGAGACCCCCACTGGGAATGAGGGTGACTGCACCGTTTTAGTTTTTACCCAGACCGAATACACTGCTTCCTCTACCGTGGTGCTGGTGGGGGCTCAGGAATATATCAGATCCTCCACTGCAATAAAAGTAGATGGCTCTGCGTATGTTAAATCAGACACGTCTCTAGCAGAGAAGAGCTTTGTCAAGGCTAGAGCATATCTCAATGGTGAAGATCGCTATGAGCATATTGTATCCGAAGCTGTAGTGCTTAACACTGCTCTTGACTATGCTAAGAGCAGAGCTTTCCTAGACGGGGAGGATCAGCGGGAGTTGATTCTCGGTATCTGCATACTAAGTACTACAGCTCTGGAATATGTTAATGCGAGAGCAGCTGTTAATGGAGAGGATCGAAGAGATTTTGTTGTAGGGTCAGCCAAGACAGGTGTGATTGGAACTGACTATGCTAAAGGAATTTGTGAGCTTGATACTGGAACTCTTCAAGACGCCTTTACTGTGCTGCAAGGGGGGCTGTTCTTCCTAAGCGACACTTTTAATGTGCTATCTCTAGCATTTACTTCTACGTTGCAAGACTCTTTCAATGTGATAGAGTCAGTAGAATTCTGGAACACCTTTAAAGACACGTTCAATATAGTCTCTACGGCAGCAGCACAAAGCAAGAACGAGGATGTGCAGATCATCATTGTGGAGGTAGTTTAATGGGGCTGGAACAATATATAACTAGTATGTCCATATACTCGTCTTTGGAGAGCATATCTGATCGATGCGCTGTTCAGATGTTTGTTCCGAGTGATAGCCCAGACTACGCCTTAATCCCGCAGATTGGAGATACTTTTAATGTCAATGCTGTTATTAACGATGTGGAGACTTTGAGCTTTCGGGGAGTTGTAAGGGAAGTGGAGCAGGAGAAAAGTGAAGGAGGATATATCTTCACTCTGCATCTCTATGACAAAGCTATTGTACTTCTAGAAACTCACTTTCGTTCTTCCCAGAGAGCCGCTACTGGATTTTTTGCCAGCCTGGGAGGAGGCGCTCCACAGTTTCTAAGCGCTATGAGTGTAGTAACTAGCTTGCAGGCAGCTGTTGGTAGTTCAGTTGGTCTGGTATGGAATCTCCAGAACTATGAATTTAAGGAAACTGTATCTTATGATAGCGATGTGGTCACTGTTTTAAAGAATATGGGAGAGTTTGCCTCTCCTACTGAAATACAGAAGGTGGTTATTTATTATGATGGATCTGTCTCTGATCGAGTAATTATCGATATCGCAGATCTATGGAAGACTAGAATTTCTGATGCTGTGCAG
>Ga0209323_10000917_pt1 | contig 19424 bp, 20 predicted proteins | sample Rifsed19ft2_FD_184014 | JGI IMG/M metagenome (GOLD analysis project Ga0209323, IMG submission 184014) | Soil microbial communities from Rifle, Colorado, USA - sediment 19ft 2 (version 2) | ecosystem: Environmental > Terrestrial > Deep subsurface > Rock core/Sediment | place: Rifle, Colorado...
ACGCCGAGCAAATGTTACCTACATTGTTTATGGAATAGTTGAATAGGAATCCTGTAACAAGGCAGATTATAGGTGCAAAAACGAAGAATGGCCACATTTGAAGAACAGGCACGTATTCCGCCCAAAACACCATTAAAATAATCACGCAGGGAGAAGGCTGAAGAAAAGCCGCCAAGGTCTGCCGTTCATAACCGCTAGAGGATGTTGCGCCGAATACTATAGATCGAAGAATCACCACAGCAGAAAACCCTAAGAGACTGAGCCTAACCCACCAAACCAACGAGTTAAACAAAACCGCAGAGGCAACGCCCACGAGAATGAAAAAAAGCCAAAATCCCCAGCAAAAAATGGAAAAACCAACTGTCCTTCTAAAGTTGTAGATGGGATCTCGCTTCAAAACAAACGTGCTTACAGCATAATCAACAAATAAATCCGTAGAGAAAAGCGCAAATCCCAAAAGCAAAGCATTTGTAGCTACGCTAAGAGAAGGAAACAACACGATTGTTGATGCTGCTATTCCGACTATGCACAGCAAAGCTAGAAGAAAAACGGCTCTTTTGAGAGATGGAAGCCAGAACAGTGAGGAATAGTGTTCTACTGCCTTATCTATTGACTGACTAAGCGAATCTTCAGCTGGCACGTCCATCAACTCAAACGCGTTTCCCCTATCAAAGCAACCACCAATATTAAAGTGTCGCCAATCCCCGAACAAGCTTTCGGGCAACAAGACACATTCAAAATAAACAGCGTACAAAACCGGTTGCAATTGTTGACATGAAATGGTCAAAAAAATGGCACAACAAAATAGTGCCAGCATCACCGCAACATCAGATTAGTATGGCGTGGCAAGAGCAACTGTTTTATCTCTATAGCACAGATTATTAGACTTTGCGAAGCCTATGCCAGAGCAAGAGCTTCCCTTAACCATATTCCACATGCTGGAGAAGAATACTGGAAAAAAGATACGTGTTATTTTAGACCCTTCATATGGTTTTGAAGGAACACTAGCAGCCATAACACGAGAGCCTGCTGGAATATGGCTTTCAGACGCTGAAGCCATTATTATGCGCGCGACAATTGCTCAGCCCATACCACAAGTTGCCAGCAGAGAAGAAAGAAGCGAAGTATTCATCCACCTTGACTCTGTCCAACGGATAGAAGTCTTACATGCCCTACGCCGATAAAAAAAACGTTTTCAACCAAAATATATTCTGGCTAGGGCACTGACGACTATCAAAGATATTGCTAAGCCCACGAGCAGTTCAGGTCTGACCTTGATGCCTCCAGTTTCCTCTTCAAAGAACCTTAGCAAACCTGCACTCGCCGCAGGCATTGGCGAGGATTTCTCTTTCTTCTTCTTCCTGCTCATTCCACAACCTTCTTGGTTTCTGTCGCAATAAACTCCTATCATCTCCTCCATTATTAATCTTATGTTATCGCGAAAAATAACAAACCCTTCACTAAACTTTAAACCCCAACAAATCATAAACATACATCATCAAGAAAGGATGCGCTGGGCATGCATGTACATGAGTTTCAGCAAATGATGCGCCGCATATATTTCCACCGAGATTCAGAACGTGGCATAAAAGGAACATATGATTGGCTAGTGGACGAGGTTAAGGAGCTAGGCGAAGCCTTGGAGACAACTGACAAAGAGGCATTAGCAAACGAGTTTGCCGATGTAATCGCATGGTTAGCCTCACTTGCAAACATCACTGACATAGACCTTGAAAAAGCAGCCATACGCAAGTACGCTGACAAGTGCCCAAAATGTGGACATTCGCCTTGCCAATGTACTTTCTAGCCCAAACTAGCCAAGCGTTTCTGCCCAAAACCAGTAAGCGCCCAAATGTGAGGCTTGCTTCCTTTTCTTTCAACAGTTTCCTCTGCCTCCAAAAGCCTCAAATGGTGAATAACAACCCCATAGGCTACTCCAGCCTCTCGAGCGATAGTTTTGGCGTCGCCAAAACGCTTCTCTAAAACATTTAATATTCGGGTTCTTGCCCTCAGACCAAGCTTAACATTCTTTATGCTCGCTAAGTACGCATTCGGATGATAAGTCTCCCTGATGAGGCTCACCAAGGACAGATTAGCACTTCTCTATAGAAAAGCTTTCTTTCTAGGCAAAGGCAGCTAAAGTAATTTGCTTAGGCTTTTTTCCTTCAAAAAGAGTGCTAATCTCTTCTTTCATCAACTGAATCCTCTGGGCATAATATTGTGGCAACCTATATCGTGTAACCAAATCCTGCGCCGCCACCAAGTACTTCTCTATGCCACCTCGATAGACAGTTAAGGACAATTGACCACCACAGGAAGGGCACTTGCCGCGAAGCGGTATACGACGGAAGCGCCTGCTGCAGGATTTACATCTAAAACCTTGGGTAGAAAAAGCCCGCAGATTTCCAGCAATGTCTCGAATGAAATGCGTAGTCAAAACCTTCAACGCCACCCTCCTAGGGTTCACAGCCGCAATTTTCTCCGCCAACTCCATTTGACCGTTCAGCTTATCGATCATTGTTTTGAATCGCTTGTAAGCGCTTTCCTGATTTCCTATGTTGATGTTGGAAACTGGAGTGGTGAACTTGAAACCCTCAAACTGCGACTCAGCCCCAAGCCTATGCCCAACAACATCCACAAGCGAACTCACTTGTCTTGCCTCAACATTCTCCCATGTTTTCTCATAAAACTCAAGAGGATAAGCTCCGGCAACATCAAGATCATGCGCCTGTCTCTGCACTTCACGCGTATTAACAACAGGAATCATAAGCAAAGGAGCATCCATTATCCCGCCTATCTGAGCAGGCAAATACACGCGAGAAAAGTTAATGACTGTATCCAACGCAAGCATTAACGCATCTTCGTCGCCGTCGCAATCTCTTCGTTTGGCTGAATGCCAAATCGGATGCGCATAACAAATGTTAAGACTTGTGAACCCTATGAGGCGCCCCAATATGCCCACAGAAGTATGTGGAGCCAAACCAACAATCAAATGCCCTACAAGATCTTCTGCCCGCTTGACATTGTAATATGGAGAAAGCCCATAAACCTTCAACAAAAGCTCATCCATGAAGCCCGCAATCTGCACAAAATATTCTGCACATTTAGACGGCACCACAACATCCTGCAGTTTCAGTTCACATACTTGATTCGGATCAGACAAAGGTGCACCAAAAACGTCATGATCATAACCAAGCTGTCCAAGCCTCTCTATACTAACACCTATTTCAGACGGTTTAAAATGAGTCAAGGGCGCATTTGTAGCATCAAAACGTATTGTGCCGTCCTTATAGACCGATAAGTCATGCTTTGCACGCAACACGCCTTTCTCGATGACCTCAGGAGTTTTAGTCTCGTTCGTTAACCCTTTAACGCCCTTCAGCACTTTAGGCATAGAAACATTGAGGCGACTGCAAACGCTTTCAAGGGCTTCCCTAAAATTGAAACTCTGCCTTTGATAACACCTGCCATGCACTTTGCAGACTGGACACTCATCTTCTCTCAGACTTTTTCCGCATTGAGGGCAAACCCTGTCTAGCACTGTTTCGGAGCCACAAGTCGGGCATTTGACTCCAAACGTAAAGGTCTTACACGTAGGGCATTTACGCTTTACAGTTTCGACGAAAACATGTTCCTTTTTCGCCGCCTCAACAAGGTCTCTCTGAGAGCCGCCTGCCAAACCAACAGGGAAAAGAGTGTGAACCAGCGGACGCATTTCACGCCTCTTTGCCTTCTCAGGCCTTCCCATCCGCGCACCCACAAACGACGGCGCCTTCTCCTTAACCTGCACGCTTGAGAGCAATCCAACTGCTTCACAGAGCGACTTAGCAGAAGAAACATCAACATCATTTGCGCGCTCGTATCCAAGACAAAATGCAAGCACTTGGGCATATTCGCCTTCAACAACGATTTTGCCATCCGACACCTTATGAGGCAAGCATATCTTTTCAAGTGCTTTCTTAGCAATCTTCTCCTTTTCACCAGTAATTGAGTAAACAGCGCCTTCATTCTGCTCTATCTTGGAATTTAACAGCCATTTCCTCAAGGATTGCAGTCTTCCAATTTTTACGAGGTTTGACCAGAAAAACGTGTAAAAGGGGTGAAGAGGAACGTGCAACGCCAAAGAAATGGCTATAGCGTCCTTGAGGCTCGGCTTGTTGAAGAACGGGTCTTTTAGAAAATCGTGCAATCTCTCTTTCGGAATCCGTGCAGCTTCTGCCGCGCTTGCAATGTTGCCGCTGAATTTTTCAGCAACAGTTTTTTCTAAATCTTGCGTCCACCACTCCTCAACGTATCCCGAAGGCGCAAGAAGCTTGCTGCAATACAAGAAATCGCCATAGCTGATCAGCATGTCGCCTAAGAACAAAATCTTCTCAATCTCATTTTTCATTTGGGCAAAATTTTCCACTGTCACTCGAACAACTGACTCATCTTTCAACCGGACAACAGAAGGCTCCAAAGCATCAACGGGAACAGCAACACCACCCTTGCCGGGGAATTCTAACCGTAACTGTGTTCCAGCAGCAACAAAACCGTTTAGCACAAGCATAGTTGCAGGGTGAATACCTACAGCAGACAAGCCCGAGTTTCGAGACCTTCCGTACCTTAGACGAAAACCGCCACATCTAGATGGAAAAGCGAAAATTGGGCGCCCAGCGATTACTTCATCCATAAACCCGGCAGATTTCTTTTCTGACTTTTTGCGGAATTCCTTTAGCCAATCCCACCCTTGAAATCCAAGTTTCTCCACAATAGTATAGACTTTGCGAGCGCGCCCAACAATCCCATCATTCACAACCCTAAGCGCACCACCTCTCACTCTATTAGTTTCAACCCGCGGAAGATTTCTGAAGGATGAAACCTCAACAGGGTCAGATTCAGTACCAGTCACCTCAACAGGCAACCATTCAAGCGCCCTTCGCAACTCCTCATCCGAAACATGATACTGAAAACGACCGACAGAACGCTCATATACTCTCACCTCTTCAACGAACCGTGAAATCTCTTCCTCTGTAGGTTTGTAGCGATCAAGCCCGAGAAGTCGCCGCACAAAATCGCCTACGACAAGCGTCAACGCCTGATCTGTCCCGCCGGCAGAACGTATCGGACCAGCAAAGTAAATCGCAAGATAACGCGTCCTGTCACGGTTTGTCTTAATGCTTACTTTGGCTATTCCTTGTATCGGCGCCGCAGTCAAGCCCTCTGTAAAAATCGCAAGCGCTGTGCGAATGGCTTGCTCAGCAGCAGGTTCAGGCTCCAAATGCTCGAATTTGCCGTGAACAATTTCTTCCACGATCTTGAAGGCTAGTTCTTCGCGCGGAAGCTTTGTGCTTAGCTCTCTGACGCTTTCCGCTACGCCTTTCGGTCCCACAAGCCCTTCTACGAGATCGGCTAGATCTTTCGCAATTTGGCATTCTATTTTTAAGGCGGGGTCAACTCCTTTCTCTCTAGCCTTTTCGCCTATGGCGTACAACTGCCCAAGCTTTGTCTCCAAGCTTATCACGTACTGCCGATACGCTTCACTCATCGGATCGTTCAAGCTCTGCCCCCTGCAAACAATGAATGACTGCCTAGTCTATTTTGGCTTTCTGACACAAATAAATCAAAACCGTCGAGACTGAAGCATGATTGCTCCCTAAACTCTACACCAAAAATAGTGGAAGCCACTTCTCCTCAGCATAATCCACTTCAAGACGCCAAAACGGTTCTCAAAAATCGCCGAATAGTTGCTTTCACGCTCGGCTACGCCTTATGCTGCCAATGATTTCGGAGACTTTTTCTTCAGCTTGAGCATTTTCAACAATATTGCCCGTGACGATTATGTCCGCTCCTGCAGACGCTGCAGCCAAAGCCTGTTCTCTGGAACGTATGCCGCCCCCGACAATTAAGGGTACAGAAACGCAACGCTTGACAAGGCGAATCATATCCGGCGGAACAGGCTTTTTCACACCTGACCCCCCCTCTAAATATATGAACCGCATTCCTAAGTATTGCCCAGCTAAAGCATGCGCAGCTGCAAGCTCTGGCTTGTTATAAGGTATGGAAGCAGCCTTTCCAATGACACCTGCGGTTCCGCCATCGCCAACAATAACGTATCCAAGAGGGATAGGTTCTAGGTGGAATCTTTTGATGAGCGGTGCACCCAAAACCTGAGCACCCATCAAGAAGTATGGATCTACAGAGTTTAAAAGTGACATGAACCAGATGGCGTCAGCATAGCGGCTTATGCCCGTGACATTGTTAGGGAAAAGAATTGTTGGAATATTGACGGCGCGTTTCACAGCCTTCACAATACTGTCCAAATGCGCGCCTGAAACGAAGGTGGATCCTCCAATCATTACGGCTGATGTGCCGCTCAGTTTAGCTTTCCTAACGACTTTTGAAGCCTGAGAAGCCGTCATCTTTTCAGGGTCTATCAGAGTCATGTGAATAGCATCCTCGGATTTGATCCTATCTAGCAAATACTTTTCAACATGACCCGTCATGTCGAACACCTAAGTGCCCTGAACTTGTGGCGCGGAAGGCTTCCTTGAGCTTCCGTATGCCCTGTCAGTAAACATGCAGTAAACGTCAATCTCGCCTTGAGCTGGCTTCACTGGAAATTCTTCCTTCAAGCCACAGCTTCCGCATCCTACTATTGCTCGGGCTTCGTCGCGAAGTATCTCTACCCTAACAGTTTCCTTGCCGCATTTTGGACAAGGGAAAAGTTTGGGCAAACGTTTCTTTGGAATGTGAACAACTTTTCTCCTTCTTCGCCCCATCACCGTATCCTTCTATAGGTAAAATTTCACGCAATAGCACTATTTATGTTTGCGCTTAAAAGCGTTGGCATAACAAGCTTCTTCCTTTAAACTCATAATTAACCAACTTTTTCGACCTAAAAGGATAATCGTCCGCCGCTTAATCGTCTATTCCTAGCGTTCTAGCTTGCTTAAATATAAGCCACACTCACCATAAACAACGGTGGATGAGCCGAGTTGGAGTTGACGGCTTCCGTTCTAGACCTAGAATGGTCAGAAATAAAAGACAAAGTAACCAGGTTCATTAGAGATTATGTTGAAAAGTCCGGTGTAGAAGGCGCAGTCGTAGCGTTATCCGGAGGAGTTGACAGCTGCACCGTCGCGGCTCTTTCCGCTCTAGCTTTAGATGGAAAAAAAGTCTACGGGCTAATGCTGCCAGAAAAGGAGACCCTTAACCACAGGGACATCGAGCATGCACGGTTAGTAGCGAAGAAATTCAAGATCAAAACGCAACTGTGTGATATCACACCTGCCCTAGAAGCCCTATACAAGTCAATTCCCATCTTCGATCACTCTGAAAAAGTGTGCAAAGGCAACATAAAAGCGAGAACCCGAATGATTTACGTCTATTACTACGCCAACAACCTGAACCTCATTGTCTGCGGAAGCTCCGACAAATCTGAAACAATGATGGGCTACTTCACGAAATGGGGAGACATCGCCGCAGACATATCGCCAATAATGGACTTGTACAAGACACAAGTTCGAGGACTTGCCCAACATTTGGGAATTCCAAGGGAAATAGTAACGAAGCCCTCTTCACCAGCGCTTTGGCGAGACCAGACAGCGGAAAATGAATTGGGCGTGAAATATGAACTTTTAGACCTTATTCTTTATGGACTAGAGCATTTTGTGAATTCAAAAGAGATAGCAAATCAGCTCAACGTTAATCCCGAACTTGTAGAAAAAATAAGAAGCAGATGGTTATTCATGGAACACAAGAGGAGACCATTATTAACATCAAAACTTCAATATCGAACCATAGGTTGGGATTTCAGATTACCACGAAGTTCATACTAGAAAATAATAAGAGGATAAGCCAATGAAAGAAAAATTCAAAATAGCCCTCGCACAAATGAGCAGCGAGCGAGAAAACAAAAAAGAAAACATTAGGAAAATGGAGAAAATAGTGGCTAAAGCCAAAAAACAAGGCGCGGATCTCGCAGTCTTTCCAGAACTTGCATTGACTGGCTACGTTATCAGAGATCAAATCTACGACTTGGCAGAAACAATACCGGGGCCGTCAACGAAAACCATAGAGGGCATAGCACGGAAAAACAACATGCACATTGTTTTCGGCATGCCAGAACTCAGCGAAAAGGCAGAAGCAACAGTTTACGACACTGCCGTTCTCGTAAGCCCTGAAGGTGTGGTTGGCAAATACCGTAAATTGCATCTTCCAACGCACAGCGTATTTGAGGAAAAAAGGTATTTCCGACCTGGATATGAAGCCGTGGCATTAGACACAGAATTAGGGAAAATAGGGTTGATAATATGTTATGACATTTTCTTCCCTGAAATAAGCAGATTAACACGCTTGGAAGGGGCAAAGTTGATAGTTTGTATTTCAGCTTCACCATCAGTTCGCAGAGGGTTTTTTGAAGTGTTAACAGTCGCCAGAGCTATGGAAAACACTGTTTTTCTGGCTTACGTGAACCTCGTAGGCGTGGAGGATGGTTTGCAGTTTTGGGGAGGAAGCAGACTAGTCGGGCCTCAAGGAAAAGTTCTTGCCCAAGCAAAGTATGACAAAGAAGACATTGTAATTTGCGAAGTGAACTATTCTGATATGCGTTCCGTAGAACCGTTTGTGCCAACACTGAAAGACTTGCGCCCAGAACTATTTGATGAACTGAAAAAGTATGCGCGAGACTTCTAATAGATGGCGCCAATGCCGCCCGTGACAAATTAGGCTCTTGCATATTCCGAAAGAGATCACAGCAATGTCACGCTGAACATCACTGTTTACCATGTTGTTCGGATGGATAGCATGATGATCGCATGTGACCTGTCTGTGACGAGCGACATCACATCATTTACAGGTAGTGCATCCAAGCAAAAAGTATTGCACGAGAAGGCTCTCTCAATCAACGGAACTACAGGTTGGAAACAAGCAAACCTAGCAAGGATCAGAAGCACTTCCTCACTAGGATCGACCATACTAGAGGCCTCTTAAAATGACTCTAGCAGTACCGAAACCGGAATATTTCACTCATGTTCAATTTGAGAACATTTAGATTCGTCTGGTTAACTTGATAAAAAGCGTGTTTCGTGAGTTTTAGTTGGTTCGACACGTTTTTCAAGATTCTAGCTAGAGATCAGGGAATATTCTCCACCATTTGGTGTTTTAGCTCGCGATTTGGGCATTTACATTGGCGCGTTTTTGCGGATGCGATAGTTTTAAAAATGAACGGGTATACAGAACTGTATCCATTGACACAGAGGAGCGCAGACAAAGAATTGAAGCTAAACGAGCGCGTCGAATTGTGGCTAAAAAGTTCGCTAAGCGACCCTATTGTGAAAATCCTTGCCAAAAACAGCCACTTGACACCAATTCAGCTTGAAACACTCCTCATAGACATTTTAGCTGACAATACTGCCTCAAAACATTTGAAATACGATGAAAAAGCCAAATTACGGCTTAGAAAGGTCAAAATAAGCCGCGGAGCGTTTAACAGGACATTAATGCAGGCGAAAGAAAACACCATCAAATCAATATACACAGTGCTGCTCCTAGGGTACTTAGGAATCTTCGAAAGCACAACACTGGACCCCTACCTCGAAATAGCAAACAGACTACGTGAGTACGTTGAAGCACACAAAGACACACCAGGCACAGCAGAAACACTAAACGAACGCCTAAAAGTCATCGAAATCATACGAGAAGAGCTCGAAACAAGCCTAAAACAGCTCGGAAATCCATCAAAAGAGAACATGTGACGTCACAAGTCACACCTAACTTGCACAACAGCACTACTGACAGTAAACAACGGCCGGATTTATAACACAGAAATCTCCGGAAACATGAAAAGAAACTCAAACAGCGTCTTTTTAAGAGGAGCCAAGAGGCAAGTGTCAACGGAATATGTCGGCGCTTCTGGGTGTGATGTGTGACGTCATGGTCTCCCAATAGCATACAAACACCATAAGGCTTAAATTTGCCATGGTAAGTTGTGATGTGTGATGCAACATGAACGAATCACACCTAATCACGAATAGATCACGAGGTGTGCAGTTTGTTTGACTTTCTGCTTGTTCTCGTTGGAATATTGGCTGCAGTGACCGTGGGCGCTGCCGTCGAGTACTATAGGCGCCTTAGCAAAGCTCAAAAGGAGTACGAGAAAGCGAAGGAACTGGTTGAAGATGTTGTTATTAGCTTTAACAGGCAGCTTGGGCATGAAGCTGAGAAGCTGGAAGCTGTCGCATACAAGGTTGAGGCAAACGCTGCAAAAGCTGAGGGCGCATTAAGGAGGGTTGGTGAGGCTGAGAAGAAGCTAACGCCTTTGGAGAACAGGGTGAGTGTTGTTGGTGAACAAAGCGAAAAGGTGCTTGTGAGGTGTGACGAGATTGATAAGAAGATGCTTGGTGTCACAACATCACAGGAAGCGTTAAAGGCAAAGATTTCAGTATTAGAAGATCAGGCTCGGCAGTTTTCAATCACTCCTGAGGCGAAGATTGAAGCAGTTATACCGATAAGAAGAGATAAGGCAATGGCTTCGCTTACAATCACCGAGTTATCCGTGTTGGAGATGTTGGCATCCGAAGGCCCCAAGACGGCGCCGGAAATCAAGGAACGGGTTAAACTCAGCAGGGAGCACACGGCGAGGCTGATGAAAAAGCTTTATGAACACGGCTATTTGGAAAGAGACGCGAACCAAATCCCATTCAAATATAGTATCAAGAAAGAGATGGAAAACCTTTTGAAAAAGCCAGAAAGCGAACAAGTTTAGCCTGTCTACAAGTTAACTGAACCTTGTGCACCCAACTGTTTAAGGCGTTTCTCCATTTCTGAGAGACTCTGAGACTCTGGAAGCCCATAATCCTCACTCCTTCTGTTGGCGAGATACTCTGGGTAATGTGTGACTTTTATTGGCACGGCAAAACGGATTTTCGGCTCAGAAATAAGCAAAGCCTCTCCAACATCCAGCATCTTGATCTCCGTGTCACTATACTCCAAATAAGGCGTGTTTTCAGTAAGGTATATTCTGTCTTTCCGCAGTTCTGTTTTCATGATAACCTTGGTCCACAGCTCGGCGAAAACATCAAAGTTTATTCTCGAGGGTCTTGGAGTGACCGCGTTTAGTCCCACGCGATATTTGCGGTACGTTAGGGCAATGTCAGAAAATATGGTTCTTGACTTGTTCGGGTCGAGAAACTCGTGCGCTTCTTCGAGTGTTATGAGAAGCGTTGGGAGCTTCTGCCACGCTTCATAGTTTTCTTCCCACATGCGCTTGTAATGCCTTGCCACGGTTGACGCTGTGAGACATGTGACTTTGTTTTGCTCCTCTGAACTGATTCCAGAAATGTCGACCAGGCACGATATTCCGTCGCATATGTTCTGTGTTACAGCGTCTACAAAGCTGTAGTCCGAAGGGGGAAAGAGGTCTTGGGAAAGCGACGACAACTTGAGCATCAAAGCCTCAATCACATGCTTCATCTTATAATCGGCAAGTCGTCCCACCCCAGCATAGCCTTCTGCCGCGTACGCTTCCCGCGATTGCTCAATCCATGTCTTGCCAACTTTCTTGTGAAGCTTCCGCGATAGCCTAAACTGAGGCGCTCCTATGTCGGGGAACATTGTCAGAAGCTTTTCCGGAGTAACCGTGTACAAGCCAACCGTCATTTTTCCATCACGCGCCGAAAAATACCGCACTTTCGTGTGGAACAATGGGTGATCTTTAAGGCCTTTCTGAGGTTTGATTCCCTTCCCATCAAGAAGTTGCCCGGCAAAGTCGAAGATCAAAGCCGCTGTTTTGGGAGTATTATCAATGAGTTGCGCGTTTATGATCAGTTCAGTGTTTGTTTTCCCGCAGCCAGTCATGCCAAACATGCCCATCATCAGAGGTATTGCCTCAATGTTTATGCCGGCAGAACCCAGCAACTGTTCTCCTGAACGGAGACGCCCCACTTCTAGTTCCCCTGCAAGCTTTAGAATGGCGCAGTCTTCATCGTTTGTAGTGAAAACCTTGTCTCTATAGTTTGGATTGAAGGTTGGAGAGCGCACTTTATTGGCTCTCCTCTCCAGAAATAGAATGGCTTTAACGCTCCTGTAAGCAGAATAGGGACCGAATGCTTCCCTGCCTTCAGCCTCCCGCAATTGTTCGATGATTTCAAGCGTTGAACTGCTTGCCGCGTTGACAACCCTTGCGTAGAAGCTACGTTCTACTGAATCTATTCGGACAATCTGCCCAAATGAAAGGACGACTTCCTTGGTCAGAAAGAAGTCAATTGAATCCGCTTTGGTGCCGCACACAAAGCCTATAGGCTCAGAATTGTCCACCCCACCACTCCCACTCAAACGCGTGTTTAATCCCGTGAAGTTCATCTGCGAAGCTGCAACAAAGCTCTTCTCTGCGAAGTACTTCTAGCAAGCCAGCATTGCGCAGCATCTCTTCGACTTGGTCATGATAAGAAAACAGCATAGCATCGGAAGGAGCGGAGAACTCGTGAGCCAGCCAGAGCGCTATGGGATACCCCACACACCTGGGATCTTCAGATATGCTTGTCAAAGGAGAGAGCAATTCACTGATTTCTCCATTAGTCAGGTATTCCATTATGTCGCAACGAAATACTCTGGGACTCTCTCCACACAGTTTTATGATGGCTATGTCTCCGTATAGGCTCTTGTCCTTGTCAGCCTTTCTTACGGGATGGTAAACCCAAATATCGTAAGGAGACAGCATGTACGTAGTAGCCACCAGATCCCTTCCGTTCTCGTCATGCAACGATGGCGAATTCTTACTTATGCAAAGAAGTTTTATCTCCTCTTTCTTGCATTCTTCGTAAAGTGACACTCGAAACTTCCTTTCCCCGCCAAAATAGCCCCCACCATCCAGCAAGAGGTACATACTACGTACATCCCCATGTACGTGGTGAGGCTCATTCACCTTTGTCTTTAAGAAATTTAGCGCAATTTGACTTTCCATTTCAATTCTGAAATCCTGCAAAAAACTACTACGTACATGCGCGTCCCCAACCACGGTGCACAATCTTTCACGATAGCCCCAGTCAACATCTCGCTCTCGGACTGAAGCATATGCAGCGCGCATAAGGTAAATCCCCCAGTTGTTGGCTCGCCTAAGCGTCCTTGTTGAACAGTCAACAGCAACAAAGCTCCCAGAACAACTGTCCACTTTTTTCAGCGGCTTCATAAAGGCAACGTCGGGTTTGGCGGTTATCACGGGTTCTTGCCTAACTTCAGCGGAGCCTGTCACTCTACCCTTGTCAACGTAAAGCCGCAGTTTCTTCTCAATATCAGCCAAATCTGCTCGAAAGGCTTCTCCCATCGCCTATATTCACCACCGAAAGTTCAGAACCCTTAGACTAAAAGATTACAACTTTGCTTATTATGTTTCTTGTTATCTAACAGACAGGAAAACAGTTTGGCTCTTTTCATGTTATTCGCTGTTTCAGTTCAGCAGGCGGAAGACTTGGCGCCACTCTATATTTCAATTTGTTAGAGGCTCCCATACGTAAAAGGCCACCTCTGCTTACCATTCGTGAAAGGTAAGTAGCTATTGTGCTCAGGCTCACAGGCTGCTTAAATTCCTGTTCATAAGCAGATTGCACCTCTCTTGAAGAAAACCACGAAACAGGGAAATTCCTGTGAACTAGTAATCGCATCTTTTCATACTTTGAAAACTCGCCCTCATTCGCCCCTCTAACATTCATACTAGGGCTACCCCCACCGCTCGGCGCACCGCCCAACAACTCCACAAGATCCATCAATCGAACAGCCTTGTCCCTAGTGATTTGGCCTTCGAAAGACACCACGTAACGATTGCCCTCACCATCAAATAACTCAACGCGCATTTTCCGAGCAGGCATACAAGTCTACACCCTAGGGCAGTGTTCACAGCTTTACAGCTCACAAGTTATAGACCTTACGGTGAATCTGCCCAAACGAAAACGTGTCATTATGAAGTCTAAAGTCAAGAAGGACTTAGAACTGCACTGGGAAGGCGTCTACAGGCTTCACAGCATGTTACAATGCATAAATCGAGATAGAAACAAATCCTTCCACCATACTCCAGTGGAAGCGATGGGGTGTCCTCTTCACAGTGAAAGCGCACAAAAGGGGCAATTATTAGAAAAAGAGACCTAAAAAAGAAACATCATCTCGTCAATTTCACAGGTTATTCACAAAATTGTGAACGAAATAGCTGAAAAGCCCAAGGTGAAAGTCTGCGGGAATTACTTTTTACTTTTCTCGAAGTTTTATTACAATTACACGATGACAATTATTGAGATAATCGAAAAGCTAGATAGAGAAATGGTGTAGTGGGACCCCATCATTTCCGATGGAAACCTTACATTTAGACTTCAAGAATCCTAGCTATATTTTTGCAGTCTGTATCTAAAATCTTTAACAGTAATCAATATTATTCGTTTACGGTACTTACGTTTCAGAGTATATTTCTTCTTAAAGAAGAAATCAGCATCACTTCTTAAAGAGATTAAGAGTTTCCAGTCGAAATGCCGGGGTGTGTCCCAATATCCTAGCTCTTTTCCCTTGAGAGCTTGCATTAACTTTAGGAATGTTGTGCCTTAGATTGAGTTTTCTGTACGGCAGGGCTTATCTTCTCCACAAGAAAGAGTGGTGCCACCTCTGCAAATATCTGGGGAGTAACAGTGGCCAAGAGAAATATACTTGACGATGTGTTCGAAAAATTCGTTAACAACACAACTATATTCAAGGACAGAGAAGTCCTTAGACATGATTATCTTCCTGAGAGGTTGCCGCATAGAGAAGAGCAGATTCGATTACTTGGCGAGACAGTTGCGCCCGTTCTAAAGGGAGCGCGCAGTTCCAACATACTCATTTACGGCAAGACAGGCACAGGAAAAACAGCAGTCACGAAATACGTGCTGAGTCACCTTGAGGCTAAAGCCAAAGAATTCAACGCGCCTATGCGGCTATGCTATGTTAATTGCCGAATGGCTGCCTCGGAGTACCGCGTTTTTGCTGCACTTTGCCAAAGCATAGGCGTCACAGTTCCCTTCACAGGCCTGTCTATTGGCGAAGTATTCGACAGGTTCAAAACAGGCGTGGAAGGATCCAAAGTTATTTTTGTAACGGTTCTGGATGAAGTCGACGCAATCATCAAGGCGCGTGGGGATGAGCTTCTCTATGAGCTGACGAGAATAAACGAGAATCTGCAAAAAAGCAAGGTATCTCTTATCGGCGTGTCAAACGATTTGCGGCTGAAAGAGTTTCTCGATCCGCGCGTTCTTAGTTCTCTCAGTGAGGAGGAGATCGTCTTCAGACCTTACGATGCGAATGAACTCCGCAACATTCTTTCCGAGCGTGCCCAATCAGCTTTTCATGACGGGGTTCTTTCCGAAGGAGCATTAAGTATTTGTGCCGCTTTGGCAGCTGCTGAGCATGGCGATGCAAGACGCGCCTTGGACTTGTTGCGTGTAGCGGGAGAAATTGCTGAACGATCCGGCGCCAGCGTCGTGCTTGAGGATCATGTGAAAGAGGCGGAAAAACACATTGAACACAACAGGGTTTTTGAAGCTTTGAGGAATTTAACCTTGCACTCGAAGCTGGTGATGCTAAGTGTTTACCATTTGGGTAAGGCTAGCGTTCAAAGCGCAGTGACCGGCGACATTTACGAGGTTTACAGTGAGATTTGCGGAGAATTGGGCATAACTCTGTTGACGCAGCGCCGCCTGAGCACTTTGGTGAATGAACTTGACTCTATGGGATTATTGAATGCCAAAGTCATAAGCATGGGGAGATATGGGCGCACAAAAAAGATTAGGCTTGAGATATCACGTAGTACAGTTAGAGATGTGTTTGCAGAAGACAGTAGACTAGGGCGCTTGGTGGGTTATGAACCGAGATGCCTTTCAAAACATGCCCGTGGTAGGAGTTGAGGACGGAAGTTTCCAGAAGGGGGTCTCGCGAAAAGCTCTTCTCGTAGTAGCTTTGCTTAGAGGCTCAGAAATCGAATGTGTGAAAGTGTGCAAAATAACCGTTGATGGGATGGATGCGACAGAGAAACTTGCCTGCGCCTTAAATGGGTTGGATTTTGAAGCAATCTTGCTTGCTGGAGTGTCTTTTGCGGGCTTCAACGTGATCGACCCAACCGCAATTCATGACCGATTCAAGAAACCAGTGATTGTGATAGCTAGGACAAAACCCGACAATAAGGCGGTAAAACAAGCACTGCGAAAGCACTTTAAAGACTGGGAAACACGTTTTGAAATCTTTGCGAAACTTAGCCCAATCCGCAAGTACACCGCACCCAACAGATCACTGGTCTATTTTGAAGCCGTAGGAGCAGATGCAAGTTGGTGCCACAATTTTATTCGCAAATTAGCTGTGCACAGCAAAACTCCTGAGCCTATCCGTGTTGCACGACTGATAGCCCGCGGGCTTTCCTGACTAAAAAGAGAGGACATCAATCTCTAATGTTTGAAGGTTTACGACAGGAACTTTTCCAACTGTTGGAACAAATCCGCGCCTCTGCATGTAATCCGTCTGCTCTTGCCATCCTCCCGAGTTTATAATCCAAATTCCGCGATAGTTGCTATATCCCAATGCGTGGACATGGCCCGCATGCAATATGTCGGGGGTGTGTTCGATGACTAGAAGGTCTCTTTGATCAGGTGAGACTAATGTTGTTCCACCATACATTGGGGCTAGGTGACGACTTTGCAGCAGAAGCTTCATTGCTTTCTCTGGATGGTAATAATCCATTCCTGGAATAGTAGTGATTATATCGTCCAAGCTTCGACCATGATACGCCAGCACTTCGACGTTGTGAAGGCTGAGGAGGCAGGGGTCTCCGAGTGAATGCACGTTCCTTGATTCTTGCAGCGCCTTTAAGAAGGTGTTTGAGATTGCTGGTTGCGGCAAAGCTTTTCGTGGAGCGTCGTGATTTCCCGGTATGATTATCACTTCTATGTAGTCGGGGATTTGTTCAATGTATTTTGCTGCAAGCTGGTATTGTCCATAGACGTCTTTGATCGCCAGTTCTTTGATCTGGTTAGGATATACTCCTATGCCATCGACTATGTCGCCTGCTATCAGAAGGTATTTGACGTGACCTGCCTGTTCTCTCATTTTGTCGTTTCCATATTTCCCATTGAGCCACATTATGAAGCGGTTGAAGGCTTCTCTTTGGAATTTTGTGCTTCCCACGTGCATGTCTGAGGTAAATGCTGCGTAAACTGGTTCTGGCGCCCTGTTCTGAGGCTTTTGAGCTATATCAGGAAGAATAATGTCCTCGGCGATCAAGAGGTTAGTTCTTGACTTCATAACGCTTAGGCAAACAACTTGGTCGATCAGAAGCATTTGCGCCTTCTTTGCGAGTTCTTGTGAGGCGTTCTGTGGGATAAGCACAGTAGCATTTGCCGTTAAGTCTTCAACTGACAAGATTACTCGCTGTTTTGACTCTCTTTTTTCCGTTATCATTGCGATTATTTTGAGTTTGGAATTTGAAGGAGCTTTTATCGCGTCTATAATTGACGTAGCACTTTTAACATCTATTCTCTGTCTCAGCAGCTTTTCTATTCGTTTGAACCTATCTCGGAAGTATCCCAAGTAATCTTCGATTTTCCCTTCAGAGCTTAGTTTGTCACTAGGGTCATCAATTACTTTGATGATTGCTTGGGCATCCTTAGCGTAGGGCCGGAACTCTCTTTTTCCCTCCAGCATTTCTGTTTCCGGCAATTTTTGCAGTGGTTCTTCTGGAGTCTGGATGAGCATCTCTTTTAGCGGTTCTGCTTCCTTCAGCATTTGTTCTAGGAAGTTTCGGTCAATGAAAAAGGGTTTTTCTGTTAGGGTTTCAATTCGTTGTATTGCCTTGTTGACGACTTCAGTCGGATCTTCCGTGGTAGCGATGAAACTTAGGAATTCGAAGGCTTCTTTGTTTAGCTGGTAGCCTGCTGCGATCGTTGCTTCCACGGCTTTTTGTAGTTTTTCGGTTTCACTCATGTTTGTTGGGTCCTCCAGTCCTGCTTTTTTGGAACGATTATGTACCCTTCTTCTTCATGACCAAGCATTTCTGTCTGATTCTGTATATGGAGATAAGCTGTCAGCGCTGCTGTTGCTGCATCGATTTCATGAGCAGTTAGCGCTCGTGTTTTGATGTCTCCTTTTAACCCCCTGTTTTTAAGGATGTCTTGAATTTTTTTCCAGTCCTTTGATGGCATGTTAAGGGCTTTGCGGGTTGATGTGGGATGCACTTCTATTGCCTTGTATCCTTTCTCTGCTATTAACCTGTTCATGTTCATGGCACGCAAGGTAAGTTTTTTCATCGCCTGAAGGGTTGGCGGGAAAACGTGGTACCCTTTCTTTATCATTAGGCTATCTGCCTTTCTCATAAACCCGTTTTTTGGGAGACTAAATGGTGCATCAATGGCTATTATAAGTGGGTTAGCTCTGGTGATGTCTTCTAGGATTTCGTTGTCTGTGTAGAGTAAGGCGGTTTTTACTGTTTTGTTTCTTAGCAGAGCCCATCCTGTTGGGTTTGCTGGAACGCCTGCTAAGTCTATGCCTATTATGTCTTTTTCAGCCAATTCTAACACTTTTGTCTAGATTTATATATTGCCCGATTGTTTAGATGTGTTAATATTTCAGTTGTTGCTATTGACTTATGGGTAAGGTTGATATTGGATGAGTGATTTGCGTAAGGTGCAACGTACACCTACCGGAACGTTCTTCGTTTGTTTGCCTAGGGCTTGGGCGGATCAGCATGGTTTGCAACGTGGTTCAGTTGTAGCTCTGAATGCAACAATTGATGGCAAGCTTCTGGTGGATCCGGAATACAATATTGAACAGGCTCCGCGTGTTATTGCTTTGAAGCCTGGTCCTTATTTGGTTCGCGAGATTATAGGTAAATATTTGCTTGGTTTCGACATTATTCGAGTTGAGGCAAAGGAGCGTATTAGCCTTGAGGTGCGGGACTCTGTTAAGAAGGCGGTCAGCCGCTTGGTCGGGTTAGAGATTGTTGAAGAAGATTATGGGCGCATTGTTTTGCAGTGTTTGCTTGAGCCTTCGGGGTTTCTGCCTGAGAAGATTTTGCGCAGGAGTTATGCGATTGTTGCTGGTATGCATCGGGATGTCGTTAATTCCTTTCTTGATGGCGACTTGCAATTAGCAAAGAGTATTGTTGCCCGTGATGACGAGAGCAATAGACTTTATTTTCTTTTAGTGCGGATTTTGCGCACGATTGTTCAGAATCCAAGTCTTAGCGAAAAGCTTGGCGTCAGCCCCATCGACTGCCTAGATTACCGGCTTGCCGCAAGTCTCGTCGAAGCCATCGGTGATGAGTGTGTGCGGATAGCTCTGAAAACCACCGAATTAGAGAGTGTGAAACTGACTAACGATCTGAAGAAATTGTTTGCAAACTTGCATATGGCATGTTTTGAAGCTCACGAGAATGCGCTGAAAGC
>Ga0209323_10000925_pt1 | contig 19360 bp, 20 predicted proteins | sample Rifsed19ft2_FD_184014 | JGI IMG/M metagenome (GOLD analysis project Ga0209323, IMG submission 184014) | Soil microbial communities from Rifle, Colorado, USA - sediment 19ft 2 (version 2) | ecosystem: Environmental > Terrestrial > Deep subsurface > Rock core/Sediment | place: Rifle, Colorado...
CAGGGTTATTGGTAACTTTGTGTGGTCGAACTATGGCCGTGTATTTGACGGCGGTAGATTCCTCTGGGATACTGATAGTATTCATGCTGAAGTAATTGCTACTAAGGTTGACGAAGACGGCTACCTTGGTTCTGCTGCTGACGGCGTTGATTCCGATGAGAATATGTATGCAGCACAGTTAGCATTTAAAAAGCTTGTTCCAGGCGCATTGTTAGAGCTTATGTACATACAGAAGAACGATCAGGATGATCAAGGTAACAGTGCCGTTGCGAATGGTTATGCAGTTGCTGGTGATGGGTCTGGTGTTGTAATTCATGATATTGGCGCTAGGGTAGATGGTAAGTTGCCAAACCTGGATGCCATAGATTACACATTGGAAGCTCATGGCCAGTTCGGTGATTACGGTGGTCAGAATCAAAGGGCATGGGCATTTGCTGGTAAGACAGGCTATACGTGCAAAGAGGTTGCCTGGACGCCACGCGTTGGTGTTGAATATGATTATTCATCAGGTGATGATGATCAAACGGATAATACTCACGAGACCTTTGATAACCTCTATCCTACAAACCACTGGCAGGGTAACTATGGATTTATCGATTTACTCTCATGGCAGAACATTCAGGATTTTAGGGGTAACATAAAGGTTGTACCAACAAGCAAAATGACCGTGCAGGTCGACTATCATTATTACTTGTTAGCAGAGGAAGAAGATGGTTGGTACCTCGCAAGTGGTGCTCTTGCTACTACCCGTCCAGCCGGCGGTTTTACATCTAACGATGACAATTTGGCACAGGAAGTGGATTTGACGGTAAGTTATGATCTGTATAAGAATGTAAAGATTCTTGCGGGCTATTCCTGGTTTGGTGCTGAAGACTGGATCGAGGATAACGTCGGTGATATTGATACCAGTTGGGGTTATTTACAAACCACAGTTACATTCTAACCGTCGATTGATTGTTTTATAAATGAAACATTTGCCTTAAAATGTTTTATTGGGATGTGTAAATGGGTGTTGCATAAGCAACACCCATTTTTTTTGGTAGAGAGTGATTTTTTAAGTTCTTGAAAGTGGGTAGAACGAATTGTATGCTATGTTGAATGTGATAAGTGGTTTTATTTGTTACACCTACCATGCTTGAATCCGGCTATAAGAATACTGCCGTGAGTAGAATGTGATGAATCAGAGAAAAAAAGAACAACGAGATCGATATTATCCTGACTTTGAAGGATTTAAACAGTTATCTATAAAAGGTAATATTATACCCGTCTACCGTCAACTAATTGCAGACACGCTTACGCCTGTTTCTGCATTCCAGAAGATTTCAGATGCAGAATTTGCATTTTTGCTTGAAAGTGCAGCAGGCGGAGAAAAGATTTCCCGGTATTCCATTCTAGGTATCAATCCATTTGTCAAATTTACTTCTTACGGTCAGCGAATTGAGCTAAAGAGGGGAATTAATGACGCAGAAGTAATTCATGCTAAAGACCCGCTGGAGGTGTTGAACAAAGAGATGAGGGCTTTTACTCCTGTGTCGGTGAATGGATTGCCTAAATTTTTTTGTTGTGTCGTTGGGTATATTGGATATGACACCATACGATATTATGAACAGCTACCCAATATTCCTAAAGATGACCTGCTACTTCCTGATATTCAGATGATGTTTTATGACACCGTAATTATATTCGATCATCAGACAAAAACCATGAAGGTTGTTTTTACTGCACAGACAGGTAAGGATAGCCTGGAAAATGTATACGCTGAGGCAATACACAAAATTGATCTTATTATTGAAAAACTACGCACGCCTGTAATGTCTTTGAGTGACGATATTACGTCAAACGGAGAAATCAATATTCCTTTTTCATCAAACTTCGAAAAGGGTGATTTCCTTAAAGCTGTAGATCGCTGTAAAGAATATATTCGTGCGGGGGATATATTCCAGGTGGTAATTTCCCAGCGATTAAAGACGCGAACACAGGCAGACCCTTTTAACATTTATCGTATCTTGCGAGTTATCAATCCTTCTCCATATATGTTTTATCTAAAGATGGGAAACCTGAAGCTCATAGGGTCTTCTCCAGAGGTTATGGTGAAGGTCGACGGGAAAAAGATCATTGTAAGACCAATTGCCGGTACGCGGAGAAGAGGACGAGACGATTTGGAAGATACACTGTTTGAACAAGAATTGATTGCCGATCCCAAAGAGCGCGCTGAACATATTATGCTGTTGGATTTGGGAAGGAATGACGTCGGAAGGGTGTCGCGCTATGGTAGTGTGCATATTGATGAACAAATGGTGATTGAAAAGTACTCACACGTGATGCATATAACCTCCAGCGTTTGCGGTGAATTACAAGAAAGTAAAACTGCTTTTGATTCATTGAAGGCATGCCTCCCTGCAGGAACGCTATCCGGGGCGCCTAAAATAAGGGCGATGGAGATCATTGATGAAATCGAGACGACCAAGCGCGGTCCCTATGGTGGAGCTGTTGGATATTTCGATTTTTTTGGAAATATGAATACATGTATTACCATTCGGACGATTGTATTACATGGTAATGATGCTTATATTCAAGCTGGTGCTGGGATTGTGGCCGATTCCGTTCCTGAACGGGAATATGAAGAAACCCTGAATAAGGCAAAAGGGTTACTAAAAGCAATAGAACTTGCAGAAAATATTACTTATAGCGGACAATGATAAAAAATGAGCATTGCTAGAATTTTACAGATTATAGGGATTATTCTTGTATTAGATGCCCTTTACTTTGGTATTGCAAAAGATTCCATGAAAACAGAGGTCCTTCTTTTATTTATTGGCGGTGTGATTTTTTATGTAGGACGTATTTTCGAGAGAAGAAATAAGTGACGTATAACGATGTAATAGTCGGCTCTATAGTGTACCTTTTGCAACTAAAGGAATAAAACTAACCACGATGTTTTTCTTCAATAATCTCCGCTGTAAAGGTATAAATTTCCACATCGCCGTATTTCCACGAGTCACTCGATAAACCGGCCTTACCTGAACAGCAGTGTGACAAAAATTCTTCCTTGCTCCATTCAGTTTCGGTGGCAACCTGTGGCAAGAAACAGCCTATGCGAGCCCCCCCTTTTATAAATATGCCGTGTTTACCAAGTTCAAAATCAAGCGGATTTTGAATTAGTTTTAACGGTGATAATACAGATATCTCAATTTCGAGATGCTTCAGTTCGGAGGGTTTTATGCGATTGAATTCGAATCGGGGATCTTCCGTTGCCGAGGAAATAGCCATCTCTGAGACTAATTGATAGAGCGGAATGCCGGAGACGAAATGACCGATACAGCCGCGAAGCTGCCCGTGAGTTTTCAGAGTAACAAAAGCGCCTTGCTGTGCTTGAAGGTCTGGGTGATTACAGGTAATGTGTGGAATTGGCTCCTGTTTCACGGCGGCATCAACGCTCTTTCGTGCAATTTCTAAAAGGATCTTTTTCGCCTGTTCATCCAATAGCTAGCGCCTCCACGTAAAATAAAAACCAAGTAACAGTTTACCTCCACACCGTAATTCCTCTCGTCAAATAGATAGGAATTGGTAGATCAGCCGTCTCGGTTGACCATATCCAAAACAACGAACAGGGCAAGCGAGGCGCTTGTCCTACCCGGGAGATAAACTATATAACAGGTTCAACCTACGGATATTGTTATAGGGAGAAAACCTTTTGACAACCCCTTTAACACATCAGGATTTTTCCCCTTCATGGAATACGTTTGCCGTGAAAACGAAAAAATTCATATCGTCGTCCTTCCATGCATCAGGAGATAGTCCCGCCTTTCGGCAGAGTTGACAGAGGGTTTCTGCCCTATCCCAGCCTTGTTCGGTGGCAACTTGGGGGAGAAATACGGCGCTGGCAGATCCTTTGCGAATTAAAATGCCTTCTTTGCCTACGATAAATTCATCAGGTCCGTTTATCTTTTTCATTTGGCTCAAAACTGAAATCTCAATAGTAATGTCGGGAACCTCCTTCGCTTCCACAGGATTAAATCGGCAGTCATTAGCTGAGGAGTTGATTGTGTTCTCAATTACGGCTTGAGAGAGCGGAGACCTGGGTACTATACAACCAATACAACCGCGCAGTTCGCCGTGTTTTTTTAATGTTACAAACACCCCATAATTTTCTTTTAGCCTGGGGGTGAGTTTGTATTCTATTTTGTCTAATTTTGGAGAAGTCCCTGTCTTTGTATAGGTTTCCAGGGTGCTTCTAGCCAGCGATAATAACAGGGCCTTTTCTTTGTTGTTTAAACCGAAAGACAGATCGTTGTCCAAGGTATCAGCTTTTGGTACGTACTGCCCCGATTTTGACTCAAAAGGTTTTGTGAATATTATAGATGCATAGCTTACAGACGATGAAAAATCGTTTAATTGACGACCGGATGTGTCATAGTTTAAAATTTCGCCCTGAACATCGGTTGGGAGTATTTTGAGTAGAAGAGCCATCGGAAAAATACCACACGCAGTAATACCTGTGTACTGTTTATATACTTTTAATCCCTCAAAATCTTTAGATAAAATTTTTTCAAATAGTCCATAGTCGTATTTTCGTATGTTTTTTTCTATATCCGTTTTAAATGGAAAATATCCGTAGTTTTCACCGTAATGAGTGAAATCGGAGCTTACCACGATTAATGTTTTATCGGTAATCAAAGGTTTTATAGCATTTGCAACCTGATCAAAATCATCTTGTATCAAAAAACAAACCATGAGGGGTATCAATTTAAAATTGTTAATTGACATTTGTAAGAAGGGAAGCTGTGTTTCTAAAGAGTGCTCTTCTTTAAATGCACCCTCATAAATTCCGAAAAGTTTGGATGCTTTAAGTAATTGATCGCATGCATCCTGATCTACGTTAATAAGACCTAAAGGTGTTTTGAAATTCTTTGCATTTAACAGGGAAACACCTCTAATCCGTTTAAGGCCGACATTATGCTTAAGAGCTAGAATAATAACTCTATCGAATTCATAATCTTTAATTGCTTTGTATCCATAAGCCGCTACCTGTCCGGAATATTGATACCCTGCGTGTGGTGAAATAATAGCCAAGGGTCTTCCTTTTTGCGCTTGTTTTGGGACTTTGTTAAAAAAGGCATTAATTTGGTCTTTCAGGACGGTTTCGTTGCCGGGATAGAAACGTCCCGCTACCTGAGGTTCCCAAACCTGAGATATCTCTGTGTCTGCAAACAGGAATGATGGGGTTAATAGGGCAACGAAGAGAGATATTAGTGTGAATAGCGATTTCATAACATTTCCCTTATTTGAATAATTTAATGAGTATAAAGCTTCCAACAAGGATTACGACAAAAGCTATAGAAATAATGTTAAAGTATTTATCTATGAAACCTTTAATTTTAGGTCCAAATAGATAAACAAGCCCTGCTACAATAAAAAACCTCCCGGAACGACTGACAACCGATGCAATAATAAATGTCCAGAAATTAATCTTACACACGCCTGCCGCAATGGTAAAGACCTTGTATGGTATGGGTGTAAATCCGGCAATGGCTACAGCAGCAAAAGCATTGGCATTATACTTATCTCTAACATAGTTAAATTTATCCGTAACCCCATAAAGATTCAGGATGGGCACTCCTATATGCTCGAAGAATTGGTATCCGATAAAGTAACCGAAACAACCGCCTAAAACAGAACCTACTGAACAAATTGCTGCATATTTGAAAGATTTTTTTGGTAGTGAAAACGCAAGCGCCATTAGTAGGACATCCGGTGGTATCGGGAAGAAAGAGGATTCACAAAAAGCTAGTGCAAAAAGTGCAACGGAACCGTAAGGGGTGTGAGCCCAGTGTAACGTCCACTCATAAAGCCTTCTGTGTAAACCTGCTTTTTTAGCCTGTGGTAATTCTATTTGTTCTGAATGATTCATGCAAGCCCCTTGCTGTGAGACTAAATAGAGATCAGTTCAATATTTTTCTGAAGTTGCATAGTAGCACAAACTCCATTTCCAGTCACTAAATTTTTATTATGGTAAATTTTCCCCGCGCCACATGAATGACTTTTGCTTTTCAGGTATGCTTTTTTGATGTAGAAGGTTGCCAGCTTTTCTGTTTCGATAGCGCCCTTAATAAATTGAGCAGCGACATCATTAGCCCCTCATTGGTCACTTTTGACCGCCCTTCTGATACATCCTTTCCATCGCCGTGAGTAATCCAGGCACGATGTCTTGGTGTAGGTAATCCACCAAGTTGTTCAGGACAAAAAGGGATGATGTGGATGTTTCTTAGAGAGGAGATAAGCGATTCATTCGTTCTTGATTGTCCATCGAATCGACAGTTTAAACCCAAAAGACCTGCACTGACTAAAATCATGTAGCACAAAGTAGTTTAAATAGGGAAGGCAAAAACAGGTAACGATGAGGCAAATTTCAACATAATGCCAGGTGGATGTCAAGTGAAATCTAAATATCAGGAAAGAGTTTTGATTTGACAATAAGAAGCTTTTCGCTATAATGAAAAGGCTTAATATTGTTTAGAATGAGAATGGTTTACCTTTAGGAGAATAAGCACTTGCGCAGTGATAAAATTACTAAGGGACTCGAGCGCGTTCCAGCTCGGGCACTCTTATATGCAACAGGTCTCAGTAAAGAAGATTTAGGCAAACCGTTTATTGGGATTGCAAGCAGCTTTACAGATCTTATTCCCGGTCATATTCACATGCGATCGCTGGAAAGAGCGATCGAAAAAGGAATTCATGCAGGTGGTGGGATCAGCTTTATCTTTGGTGTTCCGGGTATTTGTGACGGAATTGCAATGGGTCACGAAGGAATGAATTATTCCCTTGCATCGAGAGACCTTATTGCCGATATTATTGAATGTGTCGTGAATGCCCACTGCTTGGACGGGCTGGTAATGCTGACAAACTGTGATAAGATTACTCCAGGCATGTTGATGGGAGCTGCCAGGATAGACATTCCAGGGATTGTTGTGACTGCCGGTCCGATGATTTCCGGTCGATCTGGGAAACAGAAACTGTCTTTGGTTAAAGACACGTTTGAAGCGGTGGGAAGAAGACGTAAGGGGGAGATCACAGACGAGCAATTGTCCTGCCTTGAGATGGAGGCATGCCCAGGTCCTGGTTCATGTCAGGGACTTTACACCGCGAATACTATGGCGTGTGTGTCTGAAGCGCTAGGGATGTCTTTGCCACGGTGTGCGGCAGCATTGGCAATTTCTTCTGAGAAGGAACGGATTGCTTATAAGAGTGGGCAGCAAATTGTGGAATTGGTTAGAAAGGGTGTTACCGCCAGAAAAATTATGACTCAAAAATCCTTTGAGAATGCCATTATGATTGATATGGCACTCGGTGGCTCTACAAATTCATGTTTACATATTCCTGCTATTGCTAAAGAGGCAGGGGTAGAAGTTGATTTGAAGCTGTGTGATGCGATTAGTGCAAAAACTCCGCATATAACGAGCTTGCAGCCAGGTGGGGAGTATTTATTAGAGGATTTATATTATGCAGGCGGGATTCCTGCGGTCATGAAGCGTTTTTATAACGACTTAAACGATGGTTTATCAGTTAGCGGTCTAAGTATAAAAGAAATAGCAGGGTCGGCAGAAGTTTGTGATGAAGATGTTATCCGTACAAAAGAAAATGCATATCATAAAGAAGGTGGAATTGCGGTTTTATATGGAAGCTTGTCGCCGAATGGCGCTGTGATTAAACAGAGTGCTGTTTCTGAGAAGATGATGCAGTTTACGGGTAAGGCGAAGGTGTTTGACAGCGAAGAAACTGCGATGAAGGCCATTATGAATTCACAGATCAAAGAAGGTATGGTTGTGGTGATACGATACGAGGGGCCACGTGGGGGGCCTGGGATGAGAGAAATGTTAGCGCCTACGGCCGCGCTTGTAGGGATGGGTTTTGGAGAATCAGTGGCATTAGTTACCGATGGGCGTTTTTCGGGCGGTACCCAGGGACCTTGTATTGGACACGTGTCTCCTGAAGCAATGGTTGGCGGTCCTATTGCGATGGTGGAGGATGGTGACGAAATAGTTATAGACATACCAAATCGGAAATTAGATATAAATATTACAGGAGACTTGCTCGCAAAGCGTAAAGCAAAATGGACGCCTCCTCAACCAAAGATAACGCAGGGCATGCTGTCTCGATATGCAAAATGTGTGACATCTGCGGATAAAGGGGCGGTATTAGTAGCAAAGTAGAAAAGGCCTTGCGGGTGTGTTTTGCGTATTTAAAACATTCTGTAACAGGATTGCTACCCGGTGGTGTAATGGTAACACTAGAGATTTTGGTTCTCTCATTGGAGGTTCGAGTCCTCCCCGGGTAGCCATTGTATTTTATAGACAGTAGAGACAGGTTTCAAACCTGTCTCTACTTTATTTAATTTTCGCATTTTTTATTGAATATTATGACTGATGGGAAAAGCTACAGCAGTCATTCTTGCTGCAGGAAAAGGGACGCGTATGCGGTCTGCCAGACCCAAGGTACTCCACGAGGTATGCGGAATTACCCTTTTGGAGTGTGTGATTGAGGCTGTGCAAAATACAGAAATTTCGGAGATAATTGTAGTTGTAGGAGATAAAAAGGAAGAAGTAAAAGATAGTCTTAAAGGCGTATCTGCCAAAATCGTAGAACAACCGGTTCAATTGGGGACTGCCCACGCCGTTTTGTCTGCTAGTCACATTCTTTCTGACCTTACAGATGTCGTCATGGTCTTAAATGGTGATGCCCCTCTTATTAAGCCAGAAACACTTAAAAGATTGATTACTGTAAATAAAGAGGCTGATGCTGATTTGACTTTATTAACAGCCTTTGTGGACAAACCCGATGGATACGGTCGGATTTTTAGGGATGCCCATAGGCGTATAAAAGGAATTATAGAAGAGAGTGAAGCGAGCGCAGACGAATTACAAATCAAAGAAATCAACGTGGGTATGTATGTTTTTAAGGTAAAGTCCCTTTTGGAGGGGTTAAGCGAAATTGCACCTCGCAATAAAAAGGGTGAGTTTTATTTGACTGATATTATTTCGATCTTTTACCGTAAAGGCAAGAGAATTGAGGGTCTTGAGAGTGTAAATACTGCCGAGGTCTTAGGGATAAACACCCAGCGGGAGTTGGCGGCTGTCAACCAAATAAGACGTGATGAAATTGTACGTTATTTTATGGATAGAGGTGTAACCGTTGCGGATCCCGCAAGTACGTTTATTGAAAGTCGCGTCGAGATCGGTGAGGGAACAACGGTGTATCCTTTTACTTATATTTGTAAAAATGTAGTTATTGGCCAACGATGTTGTATCGGCCCTTTCGCATATATAAAGGCAGATGCAAAGATAGAGGATGATGTTGCGGTTTCTGGTATGATGAATAAAACAGGGCTTTTTTCTAGGATAGAAGAATAAATATGGATATGAAAAGAAGGCTGGAGGAAATAAATCATTTAAAGATTTTTTCAGGAAATGCAAATCCTGCTCTGGCAAAGAAAATTTGCGAACACCTGTCGATTCAACTGGGAAATGCTTATGTGGGCCGTTTTCCCGACGGTGAAATTGACCTGAAGGTAAATGAGGATGTTCGTGGTGCGGACGTGTTTTTGGTGCAACCGACATGCTCGCCTGTTAATGAGAATTTGGCGGAACTGCTTATATTTATAGATTGTCTGAAAAGAGCATCGGCTGCGCGTATCACGGCGGTATTACCGTATTATGGGTATGCAAGAAAAGATAGAAAAGACGAGGGGCGAGTACCCATAACGGCAAAATTAGTTGCGAACATTATAACGGAGGCAGGCGCCGATCGTGTGCTTACGGTTGATTTGCATGCAGCTCAAATCCAGGGTTTTTTTGATATCCCTGTAGATCATTTACTTGCCTTTCCTGTACTATCAAAATATTTCGAGCGGTTAGCTTTGTCAGACCTGGTGGTAGTGACTCCAGACGTTGGGGGTATAAAACTGGCCAGAAATTATTCCAAGAAATTGGGGATAAAAATGGCCATTGTGGATAAGCGAAGGGTAGGGCCTGAAGAAACGGAAATTGGATTTGTAATAGGTGACGTAGCGAATAAAAATGTGGTAATGATTGATGATTTAATTGCTACGGGAGGTTCGATTGCTCAGGCAGCGAATGTGCTCAAAGAAAGGGGTGCAAAAGATATTTATGTGGGTGCTACACATCCTGTGTTCTGTGGGTCTGCAGTAGAAAAACTGTCAGCTGCACCAATTAAAGAAATCGTAGTAACCGATACAATACCTCTTTCAGAAAAGGCAAAAGGATTGAAAGATAAAATAAAGGTATTGTCTATTTCTGAACTTTTAGGAGATGCGATAATGAGAATTCACCGGCATGAATCGGTGAGTTCTCTGTTTGTTTAATAATTTTTGTTTTCGGGAGTAAAAAGAGATGAAAATTTTAGAATTAAAGGCTGAAAAAAGAACGACAAAGGGTAGCAAGGCTGTTAAAAAGCTTAGAGAGTCCGGACAAATCCCGGCGATATTATATGGGCATAAACAGGATAATGTTATGCTGTGTCTGAATGAACACGATTTTACACGCATCCTTCATACGGGGACAAGGATGATTAATTTAACCGTTGATAATAATAAAGAATCTGCGCTTATAAAGGATGTTCAATATGATACTCTTTTCGACTGTGTACTTCATGTAGATTTCTCGCGGATTGATTTGACGGAAAGGGTAAAACTGCGAGTGCAGCTTGAGTTACATGGAGAGTCTGTAGGGGTGAAGGAAGGCGGTGTGTTAACCCATGTCATGAAGGACGTAGAAATAGAATGCCTTCCAACGGCTATCCCTGAGAAAATAAAAGTAAACATATCTGAACTGGGAGTGGGTAAGGCAATTCACGTTAAGGAATTGCCCCTGCTGGAAGGTATTCAATATATATCAGACCCTGAATCAGTCGTTGCATCTGTGCACCAGATTGTGGAAGCAAAGGCTTTACCAGAAGAGGAATTACTGGCCGAACCAGAGGTCATTACCAAGAAGCCAAAAGAGGGAGAAGAAGAAGCTGCTGCGGAGTCTGCAAAAAAGACTTAACGTGGTAAGTGCTCATGAAGATTATTGTTGGTCTGGGCAATCCTGGGGAAAAGTATTTAAAGACGAGGCACAATTTGGGTTTTATAGTAATAGACCGGCTTGCACAGCAACTTAAAATGGAGTGTATTCAAAAAAAATTCCAGTCCCTTTTTTGTAAGAAGTCTGTGGATCGGGAAGAGGTTGTCCTGTTAAAACCGCAGACATTTATGAATTTGAGCGGGGGTGCTGTGAAAGAAGTCATAGATATGTATAAATGCCCCTTGCATGATCTCATGGTCATATGCGATGATCTGGATATTCCGGTGGGGAAAATACGTATTAGACGCAGTGGTGGGTGCGGGGGCCATCGTGGACTAGAATCCATCTCAGACCGCCTGGGTTCTAAGAATTTTTCTCGGTTAAAAATTGGGATAGGGCGACCTACAGACGGAGATTCAAGTGATTATGTCCTCTCTGCATTTTCTAAAGAAGAATATCTCGTGACAACGGAGGCTATCGAAGAGGCTTGTGAGGCATTGAAAACATGGATGTTCGAAGGCATAGAGGTTTGTATGAATAAATTTAATTGACCTTTTGTTGTGTATATAAAGGTATAAAAGAGTTTTGTATTTTATAGAGTATAAATATCAAAAGTAGGAGGGATAGAATTTGAGGATGTACGAAGGGTTGTTTTTAATTGATAATGCACATGCCAACACAGAGTGGGATAATGTGGTCAAACGCATTCAGGATATTCTGCAAAAGAATGGTACGGAGATACTAAAAATCGAAAAGTGGGGTGAAAAAAAATTAGCATATAAGATTAAAGGTCATAAACGCGGGACATACCTGTTGATACATTTTAATGCTAATAATTCAGCCATTACAACGCTGAGAAGGGATTTCCAACTTTCTGATTATATTGTGCGTTTTTTGATTATAAAAGATGACAAGATTGAGGATTTGTCTCAGATAGGGACAGTTGCACCAATAGCAGAAAAGGTTATTGATAAAATACCTGAGGTACCCGTCGTGGATCTGTTGGTTGAAAGCGATGTGTCTGTTAAACTTGCAGAAGAAGCATAGGATTTTAAGACACATGCCGTACTTTGTGGTTCACAAAACCTGATAGAGATTCAATATAAAAATGAATTTGTAAAGTACTTATTAAATAGGTTTTTTCGTAGGAGTCGAGGTATGGCAAGTCTTAATAAAGTGTTTCTTATGGGGAATCTCACCCGAGACCCGGAGTTGAGATACACCCCGGCAGGATTGGCGGTTGCAAGCTTTGGCATCGCGATCAATAGGGCGTGGACCGCTAAAACTGGGGAACAGAAGGAAGATGTGTGTTATGTTGAAATCAATGTCTTTGGGCGCAGGGCGGAGGTTGTAGGCGAATATTTAAGTAAAGGGAGTCCGATTTTTATTGAGGGACGTTTGCAATTTAGTCAGTGGGAAACTAAAGATGGACAAAAACGAAGTACACTTCGTGTTGTTGCTGATAATTTCCAATTCATTGGAGTCTCTGCAAAACGCCCTGGAGGAGAAACTGGCTCATCATCCAAAGAGGGTAAATCAACCGACATGATACCCGAAGATATCAATCTTGATATTAACAATGAAGAAATTCCTTTTTAGTATAGTTTCGTAGAATTTTTATAGAAGGACAAACAATGTATGAGTAAAAAAGAGTTTAATAAAACGAGTAAGTGTAGGTTTTGCAGGATGGGTGTCGATGAAGTGGATTACAAAGATTCGATATATTTACCGAAGCTTGCAACTTCTCAAGGAAAGCTTTTTTCCAGAAAACGTTCTGGAAACTGTGCCCATCACCAACATTCGGTAAAGGTTTCTATTAAAAGGGCGAGGTTTATGGCACTACTTCCGTATGTGGCCTAGGAGGATATAATCATGGAATTGTTGTTGAAGAAAAATGTAGATAAGCTTGGCAGAATTGGCGACGTTGTGAAAGTAAAGAAGGGATATGCCAGAAATTATTTGCTGCCCAAAGGGTTAGCAACGAATGTTTCTCCTGCCAATTTAAAGCAGATAGAAAAAGAAAAGACAAAGATGGAGTTGCTATTGAAGGAAGATAGGCATCGGTTGACGGGGATATTAGAAAAACTTTCCACAGCTTCCTGCACGATTCCTGCAAAGGCAAACGAAGAAGGTAGACTCTTCGGCTCTATCACGTCCGTCCATATCGCAGAGGCGCTGGCAAAGGCAGGATATCCAGTGGATCAGGAGATGGTAAAATTGGACAGTCCAATAAAAGTCTGCGGTGAGTTTGAAGTCACGATTGCCCTGAATATAGAGATGCAAACGAAGTGTAAGGTGACCGTGGTGAATGAGGATATTGTTCAGCCGGAGAAAGCCTAGTTTCTTTTTAAGGTAGCGACTGATGGTTGTTGAATCCATACTTGAACGCACGATGCCTCAAAGTGTTGAGGCCGAGATGAGTGTCCTGGGTGCAATGATACTGGATAACGAGGTTATTAGCCTGGTTATACCGATATTGAATAAGCTGAGTTTTTACAAAACGGCGCACCAGGAACTATATCAGGTAATAGTTGATGTCTATGATAAGGGACAGCCCGTTGATTTAGTTGTTCTCCGGGAAGAACTGAAAAAGCGTTCGTTGCTGGAAAAAACCGGTGGGGTGGAATACTTGATGGAATTGGAGGAGGCCGTCCCCACAATAGGAAATGTAGAATATTATGCGACTATAGTACGTGAAAAAGCCATAAAAAGAAATCTGATCGAGGTTGCAGCTACCATACAAAAACAATCCTTCGAAGAGTCCACAGATACCGAGCAATTGTTGGATGCCTCGGAACGGGCTATCTTTGATATCACCCAAAAGAAATTTAATACCGCATCTACAAAGTTAAACGAAATCCTCAAAGAAACCTTCAGCCGCATTGAAAATTTACATGACAGACAAAGCAGACTGACTGGATTGTCTGCCGGATTTTATGATTTGGACGATATTACCTGTGGATTGCAACCCTCAGAGCTTATTATCGTCGCGGCAAGACCGAGTATGGGAAAGACGAGCATTGTGCTGAATATTGTTGAACATGTTGGGGTGGTAGAGAAGAAACCGGTTGTGATATTTTCCTTAGAAATGTCAGCACAGCAGGTGGCGCAGAATATGCTTTGCTCTCATGCGCGGATAGATGCACACAAATTGCGCATGGGTTTTTTAGATGATAAACAGTGGAGTGACCTTTCTTATGGACTTGGGTCACTTTCAGAGGCACCCATCTTTATAGACGACACGCCCGGTCTTACTGTGCTGGAAGTACGCGCAAAGGCACGCAGGCTGAAGGCACAATATGATATTCAACTGGTTGCAGTGGATTATTTACAGTTAATGGAGTCTTCGCGAGCAGAGAATCGTCAGCAGGAAATTTCAGTAATTTCAAGAGGTTTAAAATCACTTGCCAGAGAATTGAAGATACCGGTAATTGCTGTGTCTCAATTAAATAGGTCGGTGGAATCAAGAGAGGGGCACAGGCCCAGGATGTCAGACTTGCGTGAATCGGGATCTCTCGAACAGGATGCAGATGTTATTGCCCTTTTGCACAGAGATAATTATTACGATCCTGATAAGGATAATACAGCAGAGCTGATTATTGCAAAACAGCGCAATGGACCGACAGGAGTGATAAAATTGACGTTTCGGTCGCATTTTATGCGTTTTGAAAGTTTAGCATCCATGGGTAACAAATGAAATCGAACAGGGTTTTATTGCAGGCAACGAGTATTATCGTAGCGCTTGTTATAACCTTATATTTCAGCTATGCAAAGGTAGTTTGTGCTGAAACTCAGGAAAAGAGAGTCCATAGTATTAAAAAAATTGAAATCAAGGGCAATCAACGAATAAGTACAACTGCAATAAGAAGCAGCTTTCGCATGAAAGAAGGCGATCCTTACGATCCTCAGGTGGTGAGTCAGGATGTGGATGCGATTTGGTCGTTAGGGTTCTTTGACAATATAGAAGTAGCACTTGAAGAGATGACAGATGGGTTGAAGGTTGTGTTTCTTGTTACCGAACGCGCGGTAATTGACGAGATACAGTTTCAAGGCAATAAAAAGATTAAGGCCAAAAAACTCAAGAAGCAAATCGAGATAAAGGAGGGAGATTACGTAAAGCCCTATCTTCTGAAACTCGACGAAGACAAGATTAAAGAGCTATACATTAAAAAATGCTTCCAGCGAATACAGGTGCATGCTGAAAGTAAAGTGGCAGATGGTAAAACGGTTGTTGTCTTTAATATTGAAGAAGGTCCTAAAATTCGCATTGCGAAGATAACGTTTGCCGGTAATAAAAATTTTAAGCGTAGAAAACTCCTGAAGCAGATGGAAAGCCGACAGAAGCATTTCCCTGCATTTATATTTCCTGGTCGGTTTGAGCAAAAGAAATTTGAATCCGATATCGTCAAGGTAAAGGAGTTTTACATGAATAACGGATGGTTGGATGCCGACATCGGATGGGAAATAACCTATAACGAAGACAATACCAGGATGTTCGTCAATATTCACGTAAAAGAAGGTGAAAGGTATTATGTTGAAAACTTACAAATTCAGGGAGAAGCGCTTTTTACCGAGGAAGAATTAAAGGAGAAATTAAAATTGAAAGAAGGCGGCCCTTTCTTTTTGGATGCGGTTGAAAAAGACGCATACCAACTCCGTTTGACTTACGGAGAACAGGGATATATTGCTGCTTCTGTCAAAGAAAAACACGTCTTTAGTTCTGAAGGTACAAAGGTAGATGTCTCTTTCACCCTAGACGAGAAGGACAGATATTATATCGAAAAGATTAAAATATCAGGAAATGATAAGACGAGAGATAACGTCATTCGGCGACAGGTAACATTTAATCCCGGCGAAAGGCTGGATACAGAAAAAATACGCGACAGTCAGAGGCGTCTTACCAATACCGGATATTTTGATATGGAATCGGGTGCGCCTGCTGGGATTAATTTTGAACCTGGCTCTGAAGCCAACAAACAAAACATATTAATAGATGTGAAAGAGGGAAGAACCGGGATGCTGCGGTTCGGCGGTGGTTACGGTGCAAACATTGGAGCATTTGGTGATATTTCTTATACCGACAGGAATTTTGACGTCTTTGATCTGCCAAAAAGCTGGAATGATTTTCTGCAGGGAAATGCCTTCCGTGGAGCGGGTGAGATACTGACGTTGCGTTTTAGCCCTGGTTTTTACAGGACAGAAATCATGTTATCGTTAACCAACCCTTCAGTATTCGATTCTCCTTACAGTGCGGGCGCGAGTTTGTATGATTATCTTAGATGGTATGAAGAATATCAGCAACAAAGCATAGGTTCAAGGGTTTCTGTAGGAAGAGAAATTAAGAGAGATTTTTTTGTAAGGTTAAGCCCGGCATTTGAGATCATTGGTATGGAAAGATGGGACGATGAGGAAGACACCCCACAAGACGTACTGGATGTGGAGGGAAGTCATCTGAAGGCTGGTATTACGTTGTCAGCGAATATAATTAAAACTGATAATATATACATGCCGTCAAAGGGGTATGAAGGGGAATCTTCCCTTGAATTTGCCGGGTTGGATGTGGATATTGCAAAGTATAAATTCCAGACGACAAAATACAACACGCTCTTTGAAATGCCCAAATGGGGTAAACATGTTATTGCTTATGGAGGTACTTTTGGTATTGTAGAGCCAACGTCTGGAAGTGAAGTCCCTATATTTGAAAGGTTTTTTGCGGGTGGTTACGGCTCTCTGAGAGGATTTGAGTATAGAGGTATAGCGCCCATTGATGAGAAAACAGGCGACCAAATTGGTGGAGATCTATTGATTGTAATGAATGCAGAGTACCTTGTTCCCATATATAAAGATGTTCTTCGTGCCGCAGTTTTTGTTGACACGGGAAAGGCCGATGAAAAAGTCAGTGATATTAATTTAGAACACTTCAGGTTGTCAACGGGAGTGGGATTAAGAGTGAACATTCCTTTTCTCGGCCGTTCTACGATAGCGATTGATTACGGTATTCCTGTTATAAAAGAGGAAGGGGATGAGATTCAGGCATTTTCGTTTAATTTCGGAGGGGGTAGCAGCTTTTAATTATGAAATTAGAAAAATCATGTAAAAAGAATAGGGGAAAGATAAAGGTCGTTTTTGGAGTTATAGCGAGTCTTACGTGTCTGTACCTGTTTTCGTTGAGTGGTATACAGGCAAAAGAACCAGGTGCGGCTAGTTCATCTTCAAGGGGTTTAAAGATAGGGGTGGTTGATTTAAACGCGGTATTTGAAAAATATGAAAAGCGGAAAGCATCTGATGCCCAGCTAAAAGAACAGGAAAAACAGTATCAAAAGATTATTAACGACAAAAAGAAAGAGCTGGTGAGTTTAAATGAGAAGATACAGTTGCTGGATTTAGGGAGTGAGGCAAGGAAAAAGGACGAAGAAACATTTGAAAAAAAGAATATGGAGTTGGAATCCTACGCGAAATTTGCAGAGAAAAGTCTCATGAGAAAGTATAAGGACTATTTCGGCGGTCTCTATACAGAAGTCTGCAGGGAAGTGGAAGATATCGGTAAACGTGAATACTATGATTTGATTATTAAAAAGGAAGAGCCGGAGTTACAGGGCGGTGGAATTTCTGAATTACAGTTTAAAGTGGGGATAAAAACAGTCTTATATCATTCTGATTCAGTAGATATGACAAACCAGGTAATTGATAACTTAAACAAAAAATATTCCGAAACGGGCAAGGGAAAGTAGTTCTTGGATAGCGCACAGAAGACAATTGGAAGAGAAGTCGAATGCTCTGGAATCGGGATGTTTAGAGGGGAGTCCACAAGTCTCCATTTTAAACCGTCGCCATTGAACTCGGGGATAACTTTTGTTCGGGTAGATTTGCCTAATCGGCCGAGGGTACGTGCTCATGTACGTTTCCTATCAAGTAATTATAAACGCATTTTTCTGAAGAACGAAGAAGCCGAGGTGGAAAGTATAGAGCATTTGATGGCGGCTTTAGCAGGGTTAGGGATCGACAATATCGAAATAGAAATAAATAGTCGTGAAGTTCCCGCAGGAGACGGGAGTGCAAAACATTTTTTAGAAGTTTTTAAAAAAGCCGGCATTGTTGAACTCGGGGGGAAAAAGAAAGTATTTATTGTAAAGACCCCCATTCTGGTCAGTAGTGGAAATGCAAGTGTTATGGCCGTTCCTTATGAAAAAGGATTAGTATTTTCTTACACCCTGGATTTTAATGGTTCTTTTATCAAGCGGCAAACGTACGACATCGAAATTACTGAAGAAAATTTTTGCAGAGATATTGCGCCTGCTAGGACGTTTGGGCTGAGCACCTATATTGAAGAGTTCAAGAAACTCGGGTTAGGAAAAGGGGTTACGGATGACAACAGTGTCGTTGTGCATGAAGATGGAAAGATGTCCAAGCCGATTTCTATGAAACCTGCAAAATTGCGATTTCCTGATGAGTTTGTCAGACACAAAATTTTGGACCTTGTCGGAGACCTTTATCTGGCTAATGTAGTAATTCAGGGACGCATCGTTGCAAACAGGTCTGGGCATTCCCTGAACGTTCAGTTAGCAGAAAAGATTGTACAGAGTGCATGAGCAGAAGATAAAACTTAATGTGATATTATGAAGGTTATCGGAACATGCAAAGAAAAAGAAAACGGGATGAAAATTCATAAATCAGCAATTGTGCACCCTGATGCCATTTTAGGGGAAGAAGTCGAAATTGGCCCTTTTTCGATAATAGGTGCGAATGTAACGATTGGGGAGGGCACAATTATAAAAAACCATGTTACAATCACAGGAAATACCTCTATAGGAAAAAACAATGTTATCCATCCGAATGCAGTTTTAGGTGCGGAACCTCAAGACCTTAAATACCGGGGCGAGTGTACCTTTCTTGAAATGGGTGATAATAATGTTGTTCGGGAATGCGTAACTATTAATGCCGGTACGGCAGGTGGTGGAGGCAAAACGATTATCGGTGATAACAACTTTGTTATGGCATGTGCACATGTTGCACACGATTGCATCATAGAAGATAATGTCCTTTTGGCGAATGGGGTGTTGTTGGGTGGACATATTATGATCGAGAGGGGTGCCAAGCTGATGGGGCTTGTTGGTATACAGCCTTTTGTAACCATTGGGCGATATGCTTATGTGGGAGGTCATACCCGGATTGTTCAAGATGTCCCGCCGTATGTAATTATAGAAGGCCATCCTGCTAAGATACGACAAGTAAATGTTGTTGGGTTGGAGAGAGAGGGCTTTTCAAAAAATCAAGTTGACGAA
>Ga0209323_10000929_pt1 | contig 19310 bp, 21 predicted proteins | sample Rifsed19ft2_FD_184014 | JGI IMG/M metagenome (GOLD analysis project Ga0209323, IMG submission 184014) | Soil microbial communities from Rifle, Colorado, USA - sediment 19ft 2 (version 2) | ecosystem: Environmental > Terrestrial > Deep subsurface > Rock core/Sediment | place: Rifle, Colorado...
GCAACGCGCAGCGAGACGGGGCCGTGGAAGCGCCGGTCGTAGTCCAGGGGCGCGTAGGGCCCGCTGGCGGTCTCGAAGGTCGTCGGCAGGTCGAGGACGGTCGAGGCTGCGGTGTAGCCGCGCTCCAGCGCCGCGGCGTAGAGGAAGGGCTTCAGGGCGGAGCCGGGCTGGCGCGGCGTCACGGCCATGTTGATCTGGCCGCCTTCCGCCGCGTCGAAGCCGGCGCTGCCGACCATGGCGAGGACGCGGCCGCTCGCCGGCTCCAGCACGACGACGGCCGCGTTGCCCACCGACTTCTCCGCCAGCCTCTCGAGGTGAAAGCGAACCAGCCGCTCCGCCTCCGCCTGCAGGCCGGCGTCCAGCGTCGTCTCGATGACGAGGCCCTGCCGGCCGTCGAGGTCGGGGCGGACGGCCGCCAGCTCCGCCAGGGCGTACTCGACGAAGTGGGGTGCGACGACGGGCGCCAGCTCGGGCAGCATCTGGAGCGCCTCCGCTTTCGCGGCCGCCGCGTCGAGGGGCGAGACGCGGCCGCTCTCGACCAGGCGGTCGAGGACGTAGCGCTGCCGTTCGCGGACCGCCGGGGCGTCCGGCGCGGCGCCGTAGTCCGCGGGCAGCTGCGGCAGGCCGGCGAGGAACGCGGCCTGCGCCAGGTCGAGGTTGCGCGCGCTCACGCCGAAGTAGACGCGCGCCGCCGCCTCGACGCCGTAGGCGCCGCGGCCGTAGTAGACCTCGTTCAGGTAGAGCGCCAGGATCTCGTCTTTGGAATAGTGCGCCTCCAGCTGCAGCGCGGTGAGCGCCTCGCGCGCCTTGCGCTCCAGGAGGCCGCCGGCGCCGTCGCGCAGGTAGAGGCGCCGCGCCACCTGCTGCGTCAGCGTCGAGGCGCCGGAGCGCTGGAACGGTAGGCGTAGCAGGGCGCGCGCCGCCGCCAGCGGGTCGACGCCGGGGTGGCTGCGGAAGCGCTTGTCCTCGGCGGCGATGGTCGCCTCGACCATGACCGGCGCCACGTCCGCCAGCGCGACGGGCACGCGCAGGCCGGCGCTCGTGTCGCGCTGGAGGACGACGCCTTCGGCGTCGAGGACGACGAAGCCCGGCTGCTCGACGAGGGCGTAGGGGGACGGTAGCGGCGCCAGCCGCGCGTAAGCCGTGAGCACGACCAGTGGCGTAACGACGAGGACGAGGCCGCCGGCGACACGGCGCGATAGCTTCCCCTCGCTCGCGCGCGGCCGCCAACGGCGCAGAGCGACGACTACGACCGACTCCGCCAGAGCAACAGCGCCGAAAACGAGGAGCACGGCGCCCAAACAGGAGCCCACCTTCCCAGAGCCGGGTCGAACCCTGAGCCTCGTCCAGCATAAGCGCGTGCGAAGCAGTTTGGAACCGCCGAAGGCCTGGCTACATCAAACTGAAATGCGGGCCGCGTCGGAGCGCGTCTCGCGCCTTCGGCGTTAGGAGCGAGACGCCGCCGAGTTCGTCCTACCAGCTCATGAGGTACAGCGCCGGGTAGAAGAACACCCAGACCACGTCCACGAAGTGCCAGTACTTGATCGACGCCTCGACGCCCCAGTGGCTCTCGGCCGAGAAGCGCCCCTTTGCGCCCAGGCCAAGAACCAGGCAGAGGATCACGATACCGCTGACGACGTGCGACGCGTGCAGGCCCGTCATCGAAAAGAAGGCCGTCCCGTAGGGCTCCGAGATGCGGAACTCCGCCGTCGACCACTCGACGGCGACGCCGGCCACGAAGACCAGGCCCAGGAGTATGGTCAGCAGCAGGTAGCGCGTGAAGCCCTTGCGGTCGCCGTGGGCGATCGACGTCTCGCTCATATAGGCCGTGAAGCTGCTGAGGATAAGGATGGTCGTGATCGCCAGCCCCAGCTGCTGGTTCACGTGCTCCGGCTGCTTGAAGCCGGCGATGTAGAAACGGGCGCTGAGCAGCGCCGCGAAGAGGAACGTCTCCGAAAGGAAGAAGAACCACAACCCGGCCTGGTTCAGGGCCAGCGGCCGGTGCTCTGCGTGCGCCTCGGCGTTCGCGACCGCCATCTACTCCTCCCCTCGCCAGAGGCGCGGCAGGTGCATGAAGAAGACCATGATCAGCGCCGCGTCCGCGACGTTCATGGCGATCATGATGGGCAGGTTCTTGTCTAACCAGATCGCGATGAAATACTCGAGGACGGTCAGCATGACGAGGACAGCGAGCACCGCCAGGCCCAAGGCGGCCGGGCTAAGGCGCATCCTCGTCTCCTCAAGCTTGCTCATGAGTCACCTCCAGGACGGCGTGCGCCGGCGCGCCCGGAACGCCGTAGTCGTAGGGGCCGCCGATGACGCGCGGCGGCGCCGGGAAGTTCTCCACCGGCGGCGGCGAGCTCGTCTGCCACTCCAGCGTGCGCGCCCGCCAGGGGTTCGCCTCCGCCTTCTCGCCCTTCAGCAGCGAGTAGACCATGTTCAGGACGAAGAAGATGAAGCTCGCGCCCAGGAGGAACGCCATCGCGCTGATGAACAGGTTCAGGTCCTGCAGGTCCGCCGTATAGGTGGAGACGCGCCGGTTCATACCGCCGAAGCCCAGGGCGAACATCGGCAGGAAGGTCAGGTTGAAGCCGATGAACATCAGCCAGAAGTGCACCTGGCCCAGGCCCTCGTCGTACATGCGGCCGGTGATCTTCGGGAACCAGTAGTAGACGCCGGCGAAGAGGGCGAAGATCTCGCCGCCGATGATCGTGTAGTGGAAGTGGGCCACGACGAAGTAGGTGTCGGAGAGGCTGAGGTCGGTCGGCACGTCCGCCAGGAAGATGCCCGTGATGCCGCCGATGAGGAAGTTGAACACCATCCCCATCGCGAAGAGCATCGGTGTCTTCAGCCAGAGGTTGCCCATCCAGAGCGTCCCCAGGGCGCTGAGGAAGATGAACCCCGTCGGCACCGAGATGATCTCCGTCGTCACCAGGAAGGGCGCCAGCAGCGTGCTGCTCATGCCGCTGACGAACATGTGGTGCGCCCAGACCATCGCGCTCATGGCGACGATGCCGAGGAGGCCGCCCACCGCCCAGCGATAAGCGAAGAGTGGCTTGCGCGCGAAGTGGCTCAGCACCTCCAGCGCCAGGCCGAAGCCCGGCAGGACGAAGATGTAGACCGCCGGGTGGGAGTAGAACCAGAAGACGTGCTGGTAGAGGAGGGGGGCGCCGCCCTCCGCCGCCTTGAAGAAGGACGTGTCGGCGATGCGGTCCAGCGTGACCAAGAGCATCGCCGCGGCGAAGAACTGCGTGAAGGTCAGCGCCAGGATCGCCGCGGCCACGATCGACCAGACGAAGATCGGCAGCCGCGTCCAGGTCATGCCCGGCGCCCGCAGGAAGATGACGGTCACGAGGAAGTTCAGCCCGCCCAGGATGGACGAGAGGCCGAAGGTGATGATCGCCAGGTTGAAGAAGATCTGGCCGTGGGCGTTCGTCACGCTCAGCGGCGGGTAGGCCGTCCAGCCGGAGTCCCAGCCGCCGACGGCCTGCGCCGCCAGCAGCAGGATCGCTACCGGCGGGATCAGCCAGAACGAGAGGGCGTTTATGCGCGGGAAGGCGACGTCCTCGGCGCCGATGAGGATGGGCACGAAGTAGTTGCCGAACCCGCCGATGACCACCGCCACGGCCACCGCGACCATGATGATGCCGTGCAGGCTCATCGTCCGGTTGTAGATGTCGTTGTCGAGGACTGCGCCGTCCGGGCTCAGCAGCTGCAAGCGGATGAGCATGGCGAAGAGGCCGGCGAGGAGGAAGAGCGTCAGGAAGGTCACCAGGTACTGCACGCCGATGACCTTGTGGTCGGTGGTGAAGGCCAGGTAGCGCTTCCAGCCCTCGACGCCGGGCTTCACGGGCCGGCCGAGCCATTCAAGCGCCCAGCGGTCCCAGACGCCGACGCCCAGCAGCCAGCCGCTGAGGGCGAATACGTAGCCAACCGCGAAGCTCTGCTCGAACGACCAGGCGCTGTCCCCGGCGATGCTGCGCACCAGCGCCGTTATCGCCACGCCGAGGACGAAGCCGACGAGCGCCCAGAGGAGGCCGCCCAGGATCCACGCCAGCGCCGGCTGCGCCTCGCGCCGCCTCGCGTCGATGGCCGCTCTGCGCGTCCTCAGCCGGGCTTCAGCGGTCATGCTTCAATCACCCCTCACTTCGCGATGAGCTTGCCGGCCATCGTCGTCGGGTGGACGTCGCAGCGGAAGAAGAACGTCCCCGCCTTCTCCATCGTGAGCTGCAGCCGCTCCTGGACGGGGCCGGGCAGCGTCTGGCTGGCGAAGAGCGCCGGCTCGCTCTTCTTAGCGCTGCTCTCGCTCAGGTAGATGGCCAGGTTGTGCAGCACGCCGGCGTCCTGGTTGTCCACGAGGATGACCGCTGCCTTGCCGACCTCGACCGTGATCTCCTTCGCGTCGAACTTGAGGTCTTTGGCGACGAGCGTGAAGGTCGGCGCTGGGCCGCCGGCAGCGGCGGCCGCCTGCGCCTTCGCCCGCTCCTCGATCCAGGCGTCGAACTCGGAGCGGCTGACCACCTCGACCGGGATGGTCATGTTGGTGTGGCTGAGGCCGCAGAGCTCGGCGCACTGCAGCCGCACCGTCGGGTCCGTGTCGAAGGAGGCCTCGACCTCAGGGCGGAGGGATAGCCTCGTCGTCAGGCCGGGCACGGCGTCGATCTTCATGAGGAAGGCCGGGACCCAGAAGGAGTGGAGGACGTCGCGGCTCGTGATCTCGAACTTCACCGTGCGGTCGACGGGCAGCTTCAGGTCGCGGACGTTGCTCACGCCCAGCTCCGGGTAGCTGACGAGCCAGGTCCACTGCAGGCCCTCGACGTGGACGAGGAGGTCGGGCTCGTCCTCCAAGTCGATCACCTTGCTGAGGCTGGTGAGGCCGGGGTAGACCATGATCACCGCCGTAAGGCCGGCCGTGATGGCGAACCAGGCGACCGGCACGGCCCCCTTGTCGCGCAGGGCCGGCCCGTCCTCCGGCAGCGCGTCGTGGCCGCGACGCACGATCACGTAGAGGAGGACTGCCAGGACGAGGGCCATGACCGGGACGGAGGCGATGGCCAGGACGCGGAAGGCGTGGTCGATCTCCTCGCCCTTGTCCGAGGCGATGAGGGGGTAGATGTCGACCGTCGCCGCGACGTAGAGCCCGAGGGCCGTCAGCGCCGCCCAGAGGACCGCCGTCAGGACGGTCGCCGTCGTCGCCGAGTCGCGGCGCACGGCTGGAGGCCTGGCCACCGCCGGCCGCTCCGAAGACCAGGCGAGGAACGCCATGATCAGCGGTATGCCAACGACGAGCGCGATCGCCAGGACGGCCGTACCCACACTCAGCTCCCTTGTTCTCAGAGGCGGTCAGCGGATGCTTACTTTGCAGGACAGTCAACCGTACGGCGAGCTTACGGGCATGGGCCAGATGGCCCTTTTTCGGGAAGTTCGCCGCTCCGCGTGCGACGTGAAGGCCCGAGGACGGAAAGAGGGCCCTTTGGCACTGTCTTACAGTCCAAATGGCAGTGCCACCACAAGACTGTCTGACCAAGAATAAGGTCGGTCAGAGCCGACTAGGCCTCTGGAGCGCCAGCGGCGCCGGCTTTGTCCATCCCGAAGGCGTGTAGCGCGACTGTCTCCCTTCAGTCGCCGCTCGCAATGAGGCGCCCCGACTAGTCGAGGCGCCTCTTTCTTTACGGCGCGAAGCGTGCGGTCAGCTCTCGGCGGGCACGGGCAGGACCAGCTGCTCGCCTGGGGCCGGCTCGGGCACGAAGAGCACGATGTGCACCTCGGGCTCGGAGCCCTCGTTCCAGTTGCGGTGCGGCACGCCCGCCGGCACGAAGATCAGCGTGTTCGGCCCGGCGTCGTAGCGCTGCTTCTTGATCTCCAGGCTCATCATGCCGCCGAGGATGAAGTAGAACTTGTCCATGGCGTGAATGTGCGGCTCTTCGGTCGCCACGCTGCCGGCGGGGACGCGGGCGACCCGGAACAGACAGCGCTCAGAGCCGCTTTCCCGTCCGGCGAGGGTCTGCACGGAGAAGCGCGTCATATCGAACTTCTCTGGGTCCACCCGTCGTAGGTATTCCACGTTCTGCTCCCTTACTCTCGAAACGCCGGCCTCCGCAGGCCGCCCCTAGTCTACCGAAAAGCGCCCCGGCGAGGTCGGGCGCTCGCCGTTTGCGCGCCGTTAGCCTTCGGACACGAGAACGTAACGGCCCGTTCACTTCAGCGAAACGCCGCTCACGTATGTTTTGCGTCGAGTTGGACGGAGGGAATGGGCCTTTGAAGCAGGTCATCGCTATCATCCGCGCCGAGAAGTGGTCGGCCACGCGCGCCGTCATCGACGAGCTCGGCATCGAGGCCGTGACGCACCATCGCGTCCTCGGCCGGGGACGGCAGCGCGGCCTCCGCTACCTGCGACGCGCCACCGAGTCCGGCGAAGGCGACATGCCCTATCTGCCGAAGCGCATGCTCGTCTGCCTGGTCCCGGACCAGACGGTCACCGAGCTGATCAACGCCATCATCAAGCTCAACCAGACCGGCAACGTCGGCGACGGCAAGATATTCGTCTGCCCGCTTGAACAGGTCGAGGACGCGGACGGCCGGGCGACCGAGCCGGTCGTCGCGACAACGTAGGCGAGGAACGGCTTGGCCAGACGCGAGGGCATCAACTACCCCAAGTTCAAAGACCAGTTCGCCGTCATGGACTTCGAGGCGGAGCCGATGCCCGTCCTCTCCCTCTACCCGATGCCGCCGGAGCAGCGCATCGAGGACTGGCGGATGACCTTCACCGGCGTCGCGGGCGAGCGAGTGAGCCTGGGCTGGCCGGAGATTCGCTGCCTGCCGCGCGTGCGCGAACGGGCGCCGCTGGTGTGCCAGATTTTCAACTGGTCGGAGGAGCCGCTGGTGGAGGGCGTGCGCCTGGCCGACGTTGTCGCCCTCGCCGGGCTGGACGACGCTGAGCAGGCGCACTGGGCCTTCCATGCCGCCGACGGCTTCTACTTCGAGGTCCTGCCGCGCTCGATGGCGCTGGACCCGCGCACCCTGCTGGTCTTCGGCCTCGACGGAGAGCCGTTGCCGCGGCAGCACGGCGGGCCGCTGAGGCTGTGGGTGCCCTTCCTGCAGGGCTACAAGAGCGTGAAGTGGCTGACCACCGCGCGCGCCTACCGTCGCGACCCCGTCGGCATCAAGCGACTGCTCGGACAGAGCCGCACCGCCACCCTGGGAACGGAAGGCCAGGTCAAGGCCGACATCGTCGTGGCGCGGCCGATGCTGGGCGAGAGCCTTGTCGATATCTAGTCGCGCGACGTTCGGGACGGCCGAAGGTGATCGGTCGACGGCGCAGCCGGCCGAGCAGAAGGGGCACCTCCCGACGCTCGTCGCTTCCTTCCTCCACTTCGATCTCAGCTTCATGCTCTGGGTGCTGCCGGGCGCCCTCGGCGTCTTCATAGCGGCGAGCCTTCACCTGTCGACGTCCGAGAAGGCGCTCGTCGTCGCCGTCCCGATCCTCAGCGGATCGCTGCTGCGGATGCCCCTGGGCCTGCTCAGCGACCGCGTCGGCGCCAAGCGCGTCGGCCAGGCGATGCTGGCCGTCCTTTACCTGCCCCTGACCCTCGGTTGGCTGGCCGGGCATAGCCTGGCGAGCTGGCTCGCCATTGGGCTGCTCCTGGGCACTGCCGGCGCCTCCTTCGCCGTCGCTTTGCCGCTGGCGAGCCGCTGGTACCCGGCGGAGCGCCAGGGGCTGGTGATGGGGATCGCGGCCGCCGGCAACAGCGGCACCGTCATCGCCAACCTGCTGGCGCCGCGGCTTGCGAACATGGTGGGCTGGCAGAACGTGCTCGGCCTGGCGATGCTGCCCCTGAGCCTCGTGTTCGTCGCGTTCTCACTCGCGGCGAAAGACAGCCCGGCGACACGAACGGAGCGAGCGAGCGAATCAGCGGAGCCGCTCATCCGCCAGCCCGACCTCTGGTGGTTTTGCCTCATCTACAGCGTGACCTTCGGCGGCTACGTCGGCCTCAGCAGCTTCTTTCCCATCTTTCTCCGCGACCAGTACGGCGTCAGCGCCGTCACGGCCGGCTACCTGACCGCCGTCGTCGCCTTCTGTGGCAGCGTGGTCCGGCCCCTGGGCGGCCACCTGGCGGACAGGCTCGGCGGCCTGCGCATGCTCTCCGCGCTCCTTCTGGGAATCTCCGCCGCGTATCTCCTGGTCGCGACGCTGCCGCCGCTGGCGCTGCTCATGCCGGTCGCTTCCATCGGCGTCGCCTGTCTGGGCATGGGCAACGGCGCCGTGTTTCAGCTGGTGCCGCGGCGCTTCCAGCCTCGCATCGGCGTTGCGACCGGCATCATCGGTGCCTGTGGCGGCATCGGCGGCTTCCTCCTGCCGAACCTGTTGGCCAACGCGAAGGCCCTGAGCGGCTCCTTCGGCCCCGGGTTCGTCGTCCTCGCCGTCTGCGCCTTCGCCGCGTTCCTGATGCTGCGCGCCCTGGCGCTGATACACGAGCACTGGCGCGTCTCCTGGAGAGGACGCGAGGCGCGTTCGGCCGGGCCGATGGCCGCGGCGCCCGTGCGCGTCCTCATGGCGCCCAACCTGATGTGAGGAGAGCGCGCAGATGAAGCCCGGCGGCAACTCCATCGAGCGGCTCAAGGCGGAGAAGGGCGGCCTCGACATCCTGGGCGAGATCGAGGCGCTCGCCGCCGAGCACGGCGGCTGGGAGAGCATGGACGCGGCCACACGCGAGCGCCTGAAGTGGATCGGCACGTTCTACCGCAAGCCGACGCCGGGCCGGTTCATGATGCGCGTCCGCATCACGGGCGGCCAGGCAACGTCAGCTCAGCTGCGGACGCTGGCGGCGATCGCCCGCCGTCAGGGCAACGGCGTCCTCGACATCACGACGCGTCAGCAGATCGAGCTCCGGGCGATCCAGATCAGAGACGTGCCCCAGATTCTCGCCGCGCTCGAAGGCGTAGACCTCTCCTCGCTGCAGACGGGCATGGACAACGTCCGCAACGTGAATACGTGCCCTCTCTCCGGCCTGACGCGCGCCGAGCTGCTGGACGCGGCGCCGGCCTGCCGGGAGCTGACCAGCCTCTTCCTCGGCAACCAAGAGTTCACCAACCTGCCTCGCAAGTTCAACGTGACGATTACCGGCTGTCTGGAGAACTGCACTCACGCCGAGACGCAGGACATCGGCATGACGCCGGCCGTCCGCGACGCCGACGGCGCGTCCGGCTTCAACGTCGCGGTCGGCGGCAAGATGGGCTCCGGCGGCATGACCGTGGCGACGCCGCTGGACGCCTTCGTCGAGCGGCGGGACGTGGCGTCGCTCGCGGCCGCGATCATCCTCCTCTTTCGCGACGAGGGGAGCCGAGAGCAACGCAGCCGCGCGAGGCTCGCCTTCCTGGTCGAGGACTGGGGCATCGACCGCTTCCGGGAGGAGGTGGCGCGCCGCTGGGGCCGCCCCCTGGCGCCGGCCCAGCGCGACGCCCGCTACCTGACCCGGACGGACCATCTGGGCGTGGAGCGTCAGCAGCAGGCAGGGCTGTTCTCGGTCGGCCTCTGCGTGCCGGCGGGTCGCATAATGGCCGACGACCTCGAGGAGCTGGCGCGCCTCGCCGACGCTTACGGCAGCGGCCACGTCCGCCTGACGCCGAGCCAGGACGCGATCCTCGCCGACGTGCCGCAGGCGCGCCTGGCGGCCCTCCTCGCCGAGCCGCTCCTCGATCGGCTCTCGCCTGAGCCGCACGCCCTATCCCGCGGCATGGTCACCTGCGTCGGCACCGACTACTGCAACCTGGCGCTGATCGAGACGAAGTCGCTCGGCAAAGCCCTGGCGGAGCGCCTCGCCCGCCGCCTTGGAGAGATGGAACCCCTGACGGTGCACTGGTCCGGCTGTCCCGCCGGCTGCGGCAACCATCAGGCCGCCGACATCGGCTTTCAGGGCGCGAAGGCGCGCATCGACGGCGAGGTCGTGGACGCCGTGAGCGTCTACGTCGGCGGCCGCACCGGTCCGGACGCGATGCCCGGCCATCGCCTGATGGAGGTGGTGCCCGTCGAGCTGCTGGACGACGTGATGCCGCTGATCATCAGGAACCTCAACACGCTAAAGAGGGTGCGCCGCGTGCCGGAGGCGGAAGAGAGCGTCCTCATGGTGCCGGTCCTGGCGTAAGCAGCAAAGGAGAAGAACGATGAAGATGATCCAGGCGGTGGTTCGTCCCGACAGAGAAGAGGCCGTCGCCGCCGCGCTAGCGCGGGCGAGCTACCCGGCGATGACGAAATGGGACGTGGTCGGCCGCGGCAAGCAGCAAGGCATCCAGGTCGGCAGCCAGATCTACGATGAGCTGGCGAAGTCCATGGTCATGGTCGTGGTCCAGGACGAGCAGGCGGACGAGGTGGCCGGGCTGATCCGCGAAGCAGCCTTCAGCGGCTACACGGGCGACGGCAAGATCTTCGTCACCGGCGTAGAGGTGGCGTACACGATCCGCACCGGCAAATCCGAGCTCTAGCGAGAGTGGCGAGGTTCCGCGCTGCCGCGCGCCGCCGAACGCGGCGCGGTAGTCCTGCGCGCCTTAGTCCATCCGGCCCCCAGCGGAAGGCCGTACGCCACTTGCCAGAAAGCTCGCGATCGATGAAGAGTGGCACGGATGGACACGCTCGACTCGGCTGGCCGCTTCGATCTGACCGAGCGTCCTGCGGGGGCGCCGGTCAGGAGCCGGCGAAGGCTGAGCTGGCTTGATCCGGCGCGCCGCCGAGGCACCTCGCTGGTGCAGTGGGCGGCGCTGAGCGCCGGCCAGATGCCGGCCCTCAAGTGGCTGGCGATCCTCATCCCGGTCGGCTTCCTGACCGTCGGCCTCCTCCTGGTCACCGGCCCCTTCCTTGGTGCCGTTCGCTCTCCCATCGGGTTCGCAGCCACGGTCACCTTCATGGTGATCGCCGTAGCGAGCTTCGCCAGCGTCGTCTTCGCGGCGATCGACAGGCTGCAAAGGGCGGTGATGCAGCGCAGTCGAGAGATGGAGGCCCTCCTCTATGCCGGCAAGCAGCTGACGACGACGCTCGACATGGAGGAGGTGCTCCGGCGGGCGGTGGCGGCGGTGGTCGACACAAGCAATGTGGAGTCGGCCGAGCTCTGGGTGGTTCAGCCCGAACGGCAGCGCGTCACGATGCGGAAGCGCCACGGTTCTCATGCCGACGCCTTCATGGAGCAGACGTCGTTCGCCCTCGGCGAAGGTTACCCAGGGATAGTCGCGGCGACGGGCAAGCCGCTCATCGTTCACAACCTCGGTGAGGACCCGCTCTTCCTTCGGGAGAAGGTCAAGCAGGCCGGCTATCGGACCTTCGTCGGCCTGCCCCTGCGCTCGACGGAGGGGATCGTCGGCGTGCTGGCGATAGCGAGCCGCGCCGGCTCGGCGTTCACCTCGAAGGAGGAGCTGCGGCTGCTCGAGGGTATGGCGGACCACATCGCGGTGGCGCTGGAGAACGCGAAGCTGCACGAGCAGGTGCAGGCGCTGGCCGCCGTGATGGAACGCGAGCGCATCGGCCGCGAGCTCCACGACGGCATGGCGCAGATACTCACCTACATCAACTCGAAGACGCAGAGCGTCAGCCTGCTGCTCGAGAAAGGAAGGCCCGACGAAGCGCGCAGCCAGCTGGTGCAGATGGCGGAGGCTGCCCGCGGGCTGTACGCCGAGGTGCGCCAGTCGATACTCGCCCTGCGCACGGGGCTGCCGAAGGGCGGCGACCTTCGGTCGATCTTGCGCGAATACCTGGACGAGTTCGCCGCGCTCAGCGAGCTGAGCATCCGCCTCCAGGAGGATGACCCGTCAGCGGAGCGGCTCTCGCTTCTCTCACCGACGCAGGAGATCCAGGTATTGCGGATCATCCAGGAGGCGCTCAGCAACGTTCGCCAGCATGCGAAAGCCAGCAGCGTCGAGATCACGCTGCAGGGCGGGCCAGAGGAGCTGGTTATCGCCATCCGCGACGACGGACAGGGATTTGACCCGCAGAGTCGCGGCCCTGGGCGCTGGCCGAAGTTCGGCCTTCAGAGCATGGAGGAGCGAGCGAAAGCCACGGGCGGCTCCCTCAGCGTTGAGAGCACGCCCGGCAGCGGGACAAAGGTCACCCTTTGCGTCCCGATCGCGCCGGTGGGACAGGAGGCCCCGTGAGGATCCTCATCGTCGACGACCACGCCCTCGTCCGGGACGGCATCGCCAGCCTGCTGCGCGCGCAGGGGTACGATGTCGTCGGCGAGGCGGAGAACGGGCTCCAGGCGATCGAGAAGGCGCGAGCCCTCGCTCCCGACCTCGTCCTCATGGACATCCAGATGCCCCACCTGGGGGGACTGGAAGCGACGCGGCTCCTGAAGGCCGAGATGGCTGACCTGCGCGTGGTCATCCTCACTGTCTCCGACGGGGAACAGGACCTCTTCGACGCGATCAAGAGCGGCGCCAGCGGCTATCTTCTCAAGGACTTGGAGCAGGAAGAGTTCTTTGACAGCTTGCGCGCCGTAGAACGGGGCGAGGCAGTCATCCCGCGCCGCCTCGCCGGGCACATCCTTGACGAGTTCCGCGCTCTGTCGACGGAGCGAAACTCGACCCACCTCTACCTGAGCGAACGCGAGCGGGAGATTCTGCGGATGGTGGCGGCGGGGAAGACCCGCAAGGAGATGGCTCTCGCGCTGCACCTGAGTGAGAGCGCGATCAAGTTCCACATGCGGAAGATCCTGGACAAGCTGCACCTCCAGAACCGCGCTCAGGTTGTCGCCTGGGCCGTGCAGCATGGCCTGAGTCCCCAGGAGACGGCCGCCTCGCCGCCAGACTAACCGCAAGGCCCTCAGGCGCTGGGCACCTGACTTCGCGCTGACGCGCCTCGACGGCGGGCCGGCGATAAAAGTGCCTACTCGGGCGGCAGCGGCGTGTCCGTGCTGGGCCCGCGCCCGGCAAAGCGCCCGTCCACGAGGGCGCGAGTCGCGCCGTGGCTCATCCCGGCGTCAGCCGCTTCGACCGCCGCGAGGGCGATCTCGGTGCAGATCAGGCAGCTCTCCGCGTGAGAGGCGTAGGTGCCGTCATCCTCGAGGAAGCAGTCGCGAAGGCTGCGATGCGGCGTCGGCAGAACGGCGCAGCCGCAGTAGCAAGGCAGATGAACGAACAGATCACCGTGGCTGACCGCCGCGGCGTAGGCCTGTCGCACTGGGCCGGGCAAGCGCGAGGGGTCCATGTCCATCGAGCCGGTCGAGGAGCCGGTCGACGAACCAGAGTTCAGCAGGACGACCGACAGGACTATCGACGCCACGACGGTGGCAACGGCGACGACGATCGCGCCGGCCAGAAGCGCTCGCATCGGCAGCGCTGCCGCTGGCGCGGCGTCAGGCTCAGTGCTGTACTTCATGGCCTGAACCCTCGCCTCCGAAATCGCCGAGCACCTGGAGGACAACCTCCGGCTCGCGCGCGTCGTTGCTCGTGACGACGATCTCGAACCGGTGCGGACCTTCCATGCCTTCCATCATGTGGGTCTTGAAAGAGAGACTGCTTTGCTCCCCGGGGCTAACGATCATCGCACCGATGACCGGCTGGAACGGTCAACAGCCCTCCACGACGCGCACCTGCACATCCTCGATGCGCAGGACCTCGCTGCCGACGTTGGTGAACGAGAACTCGTAGCCCACCTCCTTGCCCAGCGGCACCTTGCCGAAGTCGACGCCCTCGGCGGCGAAGTGGATGTCCGGTCCTGCCGACGTCTCCGCGACGTCGTGACCGACTGCGCCGAGCTCAACTGAGGGCGATGCCCCGTCTTTCCCGGCCATGAGGTTCGCGGCGATGACGGCGGTGGCTACGCCGAGCACGGTCACAGCCGCGATCGCGGCTGGGACAACCCAGGAGATGCTGCTGGCTTTGTGCGCCTTTCGGCGCCTGCCATATCTCATCCGGCCATCTCAACCTTCCCCGGCGCCCGCTCAGCACCGCGATCGTGATGAGGCTCGCCTCACCCTGAGGAGCAGATACCCTACGCCGGCCCAGCTCATAACGATGCCGGCGACGGCCAGCGGCGTCTTGACCTCGTTGAGGAGGATCGCGGCGCCCGACGCGCCCACGATAGGGACGACGTCTGCCACATGGTGGGCGCAGCAGGCCAGCATCGCGCCCGAGCTCATGCCCGTCGATCCCGCCGTCATGGCGGCCGTGCCTGGGCCGAACGACGTCGGAAGGCTCCGCAGCTGGACAATGAGCCCGATCTGGAGCCCGAACCCAGCCGCGAGCGGGCCGACGAACCAGAGGTCATCGCGCAGCAGGTCGCGCGCATGATCCCAGCCCTGCGCCAGGGTTACCAGGAGGAGGTAGAGCCCAACGAGCGTCGCCCCGGCGGCGAGGGAGACGCCGGCGACGCGCAGACGGCGAGGTATGGCAATGCCGCTCGTCCGGCTGAGCGACGGCGCCTCAGAAAGCGCGCGCGCATTATCCTTCCCGGCGGCTAGTTGACCTGCCAGCGGAACCTCCTCTCCGGCACGCCGCTGACGTCTCGGATAACGAGCTCGATGTAACCGGCGTTCACGGCGCGCGAACTCAGGGAGGCGAAGCGGAGAGTGCCTTGGCGGTGGTGGCCACCCTCCGGGGCGTCCCAGCCGACTGGTGCGAGTTCGGCCTCGGCGTTGGTGCGCAGGACGGCGAGCTGACCGAGGTCGTAGGCGTCGAGATCGACGCTGTGCGTGTCCATGACCACGTCGAACGACGGCGATTCAAGCTCGCCGTTCCAGGTCACCTGCAGGGTGATCCCGCCCTGGTCGTCGGACTGCTTCGCTGTCTCTGCGGTCTTGGGCTGGGCGTCGCCGCCGCAGCCAAGCGAAGCCAGCGCCAGGGCGCCCAGGATCAGAGCGATGGCGACGAGAGCTCTCACCTTGGGCCCTGGTCAAACTCGATCAGCGCCTCGCACGCCTCGTTGCCCCATTTGCTCTCGGCGATGACGCTATCGACAGGGTAGAGTCCCAGCGCGTCATACCAGCCGTGCCGGCGGTGCCAGGTGCCGCAGGCCGTCACGCCCCGCCAGTGGGTCGCCTCCAGGCGCCGGTAGGTTGGGCAGTCGCAGACGCGCACTCTGACCGAGGCCGGGCCCAACTTCTGCACGGCGTCTCTGGGCTGATTCGGCCCCACGAACAAGGTAAGGGCCGTCGCGACGAGGTCGGCAGCCTGTGTCGGTGAGACAGGCCGCACCGCCTTGAGGGCTGCCATCAGGTGCGCCATCTCGGCGCGTCCGCGGTCGCGCTCGTGCGTCAAGAACGCCTCGTTGGCCGCGCGCCAGTCCTTCTCGTGCGCGATCTTGATCACCCAGCCCGTGGGCTCGAGTAGCTGGAACTCGTCTTGCAGCGAGTCACGCTGTGTGTCCGATAAGCTCTCGATCAAGGTCTTCATCTCGGACCTCCTTCAGGAGGTGCTAATGAGTACGCCCTCCTGGGCCCAAGGCCGCATCACCTCCTCCCGGTTCGCCTCTGACCGCCAACGGCGCGTAGGCGAGGCCGTGAGCGCCGACGTAGACCTGCTCTGGCCGGAAGATCCGGTTGTCCTCCAGCTGCTCCAGCCAGTGGGCCAGCCAGCCGACGACCCTGGCGATGGCGAACAACGGTGTGAAGAGGTCGCGCTGTATGCCAAGCGACTCGTAGACGCAGCCGGAGTAGAAGTCGACGTTGGGGTGGATGCCCCGGTCTCCCAGCTTCTCCGTGAGGACTCGCTCCAGCTCCAGGGCAATCGGGTAGTGGGGGTTGACGCCGCGTTCGCGGTAACGCTCTTCCGCCAGGCTCTGCAGGATGGCGGCGCGCGGGTCCTTGACGTGGTAGACGCGGTGGCCGAACCCCATGATCCGCTCGCCGGCGTCCAGCATCTTCCGGACCTCGCTCTCCGCCGCCTCCGGGCTGCCGATGCGGTCGAGGAGATGGAGGACGCGCTCGTTGGCACCGCCGTGGAGCGGGCCCATCAGGGCGCCGACCGCCGACGACACGACCGAGTAAGGGTCGGCGAGCGTCGACCCGACGACGCGCGCCGTGAACGTGGAGGCGTTCATGCTGTGGTCCATGTGAAGGATCAGCGCCTTATCGAGCAGGCGCACGTCGCTCGGGTCCGGCTCTTCATCCCTGAGCATGTAGAGGAAGTTGGCCGTGTGCGTTAGGTCGTCGCGCGGCCCCACCGGCTCGTCCCCGTGCCTGATCCGCTCGATGGCGGCGACGATTGTCGGGAACTTGGCGATGAGGCGGACGACCGACCAGTAGCGCTCGCTTACGTTCTGCGCATCCCGGCCGGGGTAGAAGGCGCCCAGTGCCGCGGCGGCGGACTGGAGCGCTTCCATGGGGTGCACCGCGTCGGGCAGGGCTTTCAGGAGGTCGATGATCCGGAACTTGAGCCGCCTGTGCCGACGAAGGTCGGCGTCGAAGCGGGCGAGCTGGCTTCGCGTCGGCAGCTCGCCGAAGAGGAGCAGATAGGCGGCCTCCTCGAAGTTCGACTTCGCCGCCAGCTCCTCGATGGCTATGCCGCGGAACTCGAGCAGGCCGCGCTCGCCGTCGATGTAGCTGATCGCCGACTTCGCGGCAGGTACGCCGCTGAGGCCGGCCACGTACTGGGCAGTCGTCATTTCATCGCTCCCCGTTCCAAGTTCTCCCGCGGCAACGCTGCTTCGTTCCTTGCGAGAACGGCATCGTGTTTGCGGTTGAGGTAGAACGTCATCTCCTGTAGCTTCGCGATCGCGTCGATGTGGCGCAGCAGCACTCGCTCCGGCACGTGGATTGCCACCGCTGCGTAGTTGAGGATCGCCTGCACGCCGCCGCGCACCAGCGCGTCTGCGACGGCCTGCGCCCTGGACGGGGGCATAGCCAGGACCGCCACGTCGACCGGATGCTCGCGCAGGAAGCCGGGGAGGGCGCGCAACGGGTAGAGGGGCACGCCGCGCACGGCTGACACCGCGGGAGCGCGGCCGGCGTCGAAGGCGGCTTCGATCGGGAAGGCGCTGGCGGCGAACTGGTCGTTAGCAAGGATGGCCATGCTAAGGTCGCCGGCGCCGACCAGCACCGTGTGCCACGTCTTGTCCGCCCCAAGGACTCGCCTCAGCTCTGCCTCCAGCAGGCGCACGTCGTAGCCGAGGCCGGGCCTGCCGAGGTGGCCGAGGTAGCTGAGGTCCCTGCGGATCTGCTCCGGATGGATGTCCACCAGATCGCCCAGCTCGCCCGAGCTGATCCGGAAGCGGCCTTCGGACGCGAGCCTGGAGAGGGCGCGCGTATAGAGCGGCAGCCGGTCGACGACCACGTGGGGAATGTGGTCGTGAGCTAGGAGTCTGCCTTCGGCAGCCTCGACATCGCGAGTAGCCGTTGTCATGAGCCCTCTCCCTTAAGGAGCGAGTCCTCTCCTTCAGCTTTGCCGCCGCCGGGGCAATAAACAATGGCCGATAGTCACTTACGCTGCGCCATAGGGCACGTGGAAAGTTGCCCGAGCGGCCATGTGCACCGCTGCACTAATTCTGTGAGGCGCGTAACAAAGGTGCACGCGGGTAAGCTCGCGGCTGGCGCGAGTGAAAACACCTGATCAGAGGGAGATCGCCGGTGAAGCTCGTCGTCAGTCCGTTCACCGCCCGAAACCACGTCATCGCATCCTGGACAAGCTCGCCTCTGCGACGCTCCCAGGCGACTGCTGAGGCGGTCCGCCTCGGCCTCCTCAGGCCTCGGGACTAGGCACTGGCGGGCGGGCCGCTAGCCGAGCAAGAGATCGTCTTCCTCGCGAGCGAGAGGGGGAGGCCCCCGCCCCAGGGATCGACGACGTGAAGACCTGCTCTGCCATCAGAGCCCCGCGATCCGTCGAATCGCCTCGATGTCGAGATGAGCGCGGGCCTGGCGCGCCAGCCGGTCCAGCCCCACCTCCGGGTCCCATACCGTCGAATCCGGCTCCGGCGAAGCGAGGCCCTTCGGGAGGTTGGCCAGCAGACGCCGGCGAAAGAGATCGTTGGCGAAGAGGCCGTGGAGGTAGGTGCCGAACACGCGGCCATCCTCCGATACGGCGCCGTCCGGTCGGGCGCGATCCTCGCCCTCGTCCTGTATCAAGATCGCAGGCCTGGACGACTCGGCTTCCGTTTGCCCCATGTGAATCTCGTAGCCCTCCACTGATACGTCGCGCAGGCCCGCCAGCAGCCCGATGTCGCCGAGAACGCGCGCCGTGACGCGCCGCGTAGCCTTACTTCGGAGGAAGGTCGTCCGCACCGGCAAGAGCCCCAGGCCCTGCTCCGAGCCGGCCGGTCCCTCGATGCCAAGCGGATCAAGGACGCGCTTCCCGAGCATCTGGAAGCCGCCGCAGATGCCGATGACCGAGCAACCTGCCCCCCGCAGGCGCCGGATCGCCTGCGCGAGGCCGCTCTCCTGCAGCCAGCGCAGGTCTGCGCGCGTGTTCTTCGTGCCGGGGAGGATAACGAGGTCGGCGTCGCCCAGCTCCTCAGCCCTGCGGACGTAAGCCAGGCTCACGCCTGGACTCGACGCAAGGGGATCGAAGTCATCGAAGTTCGATATGTGAGGCAATCTTACGACCGCGATCTTCGCGCCGGGCGCCGCCGTCTGGTCGTCGCGCCGGCGGCGGTCCAGCGCGACCGCGTCCTCTTCCGCCACCTCCAGGTCATGGAGGTAGGGCAGGACTCCGAGGACCGGCCGGCCTGTACGCCGCTGCAACAGCTCCAGCCCCGGCTCCAGGAGCGTGACATCGCCGCGGAACTTGTTGATGATGAAGCCTCTGACCAGACGCCGCTCCGCCGGCGTAAGCAGCGCCAGCGTGCCGACCAGGTGCGCGAACACGCCCCCGTTATCGATGTCGCCGACGAGCAGGACAGGCGCCTGGGCGTAACGGGCGACGCGCATGTTGGTGATATCGGCGCGGCGCAGGTTGATCTCAGCCGGGCTGCCCGCCCCTTCCATGATTACCAGCTCGTACTCCTCTCTCAGGCTATCGAGGGCGGCCCTGACCCGCGACCAGAGGCGGCGCTTGTGGCTAAAGCGCTGCGTCGAGAGGCTGCCGGCCGGCCGGCCCATCAGCACCACCTGGGAGCGCAGGTCTCCCTCCGGCTTCAGCAGCACGGGGTTCATGCGCACATCCGGCGCAAGGCGGGCGGCCCGCGCCTGCTCGGCCTGGGCCCTGCCGATCTCCAGGCCGTCGGGCGTCACGTAGGAGTTGTTCGACATGTTCTGGGCCTTGAAGGGCGCCACTCTCACGCCCTCGTCGGCGAAGACGCGGCAGAGGGCCGCGACGAGCACGCTCTTCCCCACCGAAGAAGCCGTGCCCTGAACCATCAGAACCTTGGCCGTCATCGCCGCGCGACCGGATGGAAGCGG
>Ga0209323_10000936_pt1 | contig 19260 bp, 20 predicted proteins | sample Rifsed19ft2_FD_184014 | JGI IMG/M metagenome (GOLD analysis project Ga0209323, IMG submission 184014) | Soil microbial communities from Rifle, Colorado, USA - sediment 19ft 2 (version 2) | ecosystem: Environmental > Terrestrial > Deep subsurface > Rock core/Sediment | place: Rifle, Colorado...
AGCCGATGTCGAGCCCTCCTACCGCGTGGGCCCCGGTCCTGCCGAAGACGGCCATGAATGCGGAGACTTTCCGGGCGTGTTTTATTATTTCGTCAGACGCCTTCCCTGAAAGCAGTGTCGTCTTGATGGAAAAGCCAAGGGAAGAGGCGATGCGTCCGGCAGTGTCGAGGTGATTCCTGTAAATCCTCGCGAGCCCCTTGTCTATTATCTCTTCGTGGAGCTTTTCCTGTTCGTTGAACCTGAAGAGCCGCCCGGCTTCTTCGGTGAGCACGCCCGCTATCGAGCGGAAGGCCGATTGGTGGAATACCGGGTCAAAGGCCGCGACAGCCTCAACCGGGCGGTTGAAGACGCGGGAGAGTTCAAGGGCCGTTTTGAGCCCGCCGAAGGAGGCGGGGCTTCCGTCTATGGCAACGAGGATGGGGCCTGCGGCGTCACTTGCCCCCGCGATGAGGATGTCTTTTCTTATCCTCCTCGCTACCCTCTCGGCAACGCTCCCTATTGTGCTCGAAGGGAGCGCGCCGAGGCCGAGTCTTCCCAACGCAATGAGGCCGTAGCCGCCATCGTCTGCTTCTGTCAGAAGCTCTTCGAAGTTCTTGCCTTCCCGGCTTACGCCGATTGCTTGTACCCCGGCGGCCGCCGCGCTGGAGAGGAAAACGGCGGTGTATGAATCAGATATTATTTTGAGCCCTTTTGTTATGAGGGTGTCGTGGACTTCGCGCGTGTTCCTTAATTCTTCTTCCTTGCGGTACTCGGGCGGCAGCCCGTCTTCCATCTCAAGGAACCTGGCGTTGTGGAGCCGCGCGGCGTAGACATGGCAGCCCGTAAGGCACGCTCCGCTGGCGGAGGCTATGGCCACGGAGAGCGAGACGGCGGAATTGGAGTGGTCTGAGTTGTCGAGGCAGACCAGTAAATGCTTGTACATGACGGGTATTTTATCCCATCTCACGGCCGCAGGAAAGGTTTTTGAAAAGGGAAGCTACCCGGCGTTCCTGAAGAGCCAGAGGAGGAAGGCCGCGAGCAGGATCATGACCATGAGGGGCAGGCTTATGATGTGGATTTTGATGAATTCGACGAGCGCGGCGTAAAAGGCGTCTTCCACCGTGAACGAGCCCGGGTAGGATGATTTGAGATAATGGATCTCTTCAACTGAATGGAAAGATACCGCTCCGATAATAATGACGCAAACGGCCATCAAGGCCGCAAGGAAGATCCTGATTTTCCTCATCCGCCCTCTTGGTTCAGGTTTTATGATTTATTATAGCTGCAAACGGGAATTTTTGCGGGAAGCGGGGTGGGTCTGCCTGTTTTCGCCAGTGTTATCAGAAAAGTTCGGATATCGATTCTTTAAGCTGCCCTGTGGGGCCGAATATGGATATCTCCCCGAATTCGCCGTCATAGCCCGGAGATACCGAGATATCCCCGCGTCTTACCTTAATTATCGCTTCGGCAAGACGGGAGCCCGTTGCTTCAATCAGTTCGCCTTGCTCCATGTCGAGGAGATAGCTGAATTCTGTGCGCATAGACAGGAGCCTCAAGTATTCCCTCTGCACTTTGACGGTCGCGACCCCGGCACCTATTGAAGCGGCGATTATTTCCTGGAGCGGCACGAGGCGCCGGGCTTGTATGGCTGAGGCGGGGGTGAAGCCTTCGGGCCTGTCCGAGAGGTCTTCGACCCTTGAAAGGACGCCCACGGTAAGGCCTTTTCCGCACGCCGGGCAGACCCCTGAAAGCTTCCTTGTCTGGGCAGGACTGAGGCGCACACCGCAGGCCCTGTGCCCGTCTGAGTGGTACTTGCCTTCCTCAGGATAGAACTCTATGGTGTAGAGGAATTTTTTTGTGTCTTTGTTTTTAATGATGCCCGTGATCTCGTAATAATCGAGGTTGCAGTCGAAGACATTCGCCTCCCTGCCGAGCTTGCTTGGTGAATGGGCGTCCGAGTTCGACAGAAGGGTTATGTTGTCGAGGGCTGATATTCTCCAGTTCATCTCAGGGTCGGATGAAAGGCCGGTCTCTATGGCGTGGATGTGTCTGGAGTATTTGCCGAAGCACTCTTCAATGGAATCGAAGCCGGACTTTGAGCCGAATATCGAAAACCACGGGGTCCAGGCGTGCGCCGGGACTAGCATGGCTTCAGGGGAGGCGTCGAGGACTATCTTCAGGAGCTCCTCAGCCGAGAAGCCGAATATGGGCCTGCCGTCGGAATTTATGTTTCCACGAGAGGAAAAGGCGGCGTTCATCTTTCTTGCCGCTTCCAGCGTGGGGGAGAATATGAGGCTGTGGACTTTGCGTGTCCGGCCGCCCTGTGTGAAGATGTTGCTCACCTCAGCGGTGAGCATGAAGCGCACAGGGTTCGGCTGACCGGACTGGTCTTTGAGCGCGAAAAGACCGGGCTCGGCAGGCATGAGCTTTTCTTCGATAGAGGCGAAGTGCGCGGGGGGCGTAAAGTCCCCTGTGCCGATGAGGCCGATGCCCTTGAGGCGCGCCCAGTGGGCCAGGAGGTCAAGGCCCATCTCACGGCTGGTAGCTCTCGAATGACTGCTGTGGATGTGGAGGTCGGCGATTATTCTCATTATTTTCAGGTTGCTGGCGAGCGCAAGCGAGCGAATAGAAAATCGATATTCCCTTAGGTTTCGAAGCTCCCTGCGGCTTGCTTGCCGCTGGGAGCTTCAAAAAGGCCCGTCTGTTTCTGGGGGTCCTAAAGCCCCATTATGCTGTAACCGCCGTCGACATATATGATTTCGCCGGTAACGCCGCTGGAAAGGCCGGAGAGGAGGTAAAGGGCTGTCCTGGCGACATCTTCCTGCGATACATTCCTTCTGAGAGGTGCTTTCTGCTCGACCATGTCCAGTATCGACTTGAATCCTGATATGCCCATGGCGGCCAGCGTCTTTATCGGGCCTGCCGATATCGTGTTGACCCTTATGCCTTTGGGCCCGAGGTCTGCCGCAAGGTACATGGCCGAGCACTCGAGGGCGGCCTTGGCAACGCCCATGACATTGTAATTTGATACGACCTTCTGGCTGCCGTAGTAGGTCAAGGCAACGATAGAGCCAGCCCGTCCTTCCATGAGCGGGGCCGCGCCCCTTGCCAGCGCCACGAGCGAATACGCGCTCACATCGAGGGCGAGAGCGAACCCTTCCCTCGAGGTGGTCAGGAATTCGCCCTTCAATTCTTCTTTTTTAGCGAAGGCCAGCGAGTGGACGAGCGAGTCGAGCCCGCCCCATTCGTTTTTAAGAGTATTGAAAACCGCCTCTATCTGGCTGTCATCGGTCACATCGCAGGGGAGTATTATCTTTGAGCCCAATGATTCGGCAAGCGGCCTCACCCTTGACTCAAGTGCCTCTCCGACGAAGGTAAAAGCCAGTTCCATTCCTTCATTATGTAATGCCTGCGCTATCGCCCAGGCGATGCTCCTTTCATTTGCTACCCCGAAAATAACGCCTTTTTTACCTTCGAGCATTCCCATTTAGAAACCTCCTTCGTAACGATAATGCTGCGTTTTTATGAATAAAAGCGGAACCTTTCTTCTAACATTAAACAGGGCGGGATTCAACATCAAACGGCTTTTTGATTTGGGTTGCCGCTCCGGCACATTTACGATAAACTCTCTAGAAAGCCCCGGAGGTGCGGCCATGTTCGAACATTTGGAAGAGAAGGAAGCTGTGAAGACGGCGGCCCTCATAGAGGTAAACGGATACAGGTTCTACAAGCTCCTTGCCGAGAGGACCGAAAACAAGGAGGTCAGGGCGATTTTCAAGAAGCTCGCCGATGACGAAAAAAAACACCTGAAGGTAATAGAGACCATGTTCTTCCCGGAGGCCGGTTTCACCGAGCAGATCACGGAAGAGGAAATTGAGATAGAGGACTATCTGGAGCGCGAGGGCAGGGCCGACCTCTTTACCAGGAGGATAAACATCGATGATCTCGTAGCCTCGATAGACACTCAGAAAAAGGCGCTCATGGTCGCTCTCGACACTGAAAAGCACTCGGTCCACTTTTTCGAGCACCTCTCGAAAAGGTCGAGCACCGAGGAGGGCAGGCGCATTTACAGGGAGCTTGTTGAGGAAGAGATGAGCCATGTCAGCCAGATAGAGGCCATGCTGGCTGATTGACCGCAGGCTACCTCTAAAAATTACTCTTGCGTAAATAAAAATGCTCACTAATTCTCATATATGCTGCGCTTTTTATTTCCGCCCTTCCTTGACTTCAGAAAAAATATCTGATTTTTAGAGGCAGCCTGCAATTAGAAGGCTGCTCTGGAGATAATCACAAAGTATGTCAGAACTCAGGCTTAATGTAGTCACGCGCGAGTGGGTCATCATCGCCACAGACCGCGCCAAGCGCCCCAGCGATTTCAAAAACAACAAGGAAAAAAGACACCTTTCCCATTATCTTTCCACCTGCCCGTTCTGTCCGGGAAATGAGCGCAAGACCCCTCTCGAACTCTTCAGGGTGCCTGACGGAGAGAACTGGAAGATAAGGGTAGTCTCGAACAAGTTCCCCGCTCTTTCAGCCATTGGCGAAAAAACAAGGCACGAAGACGGGGGGCTCAGGAGAACTGTCACAGGCGTGGGTTTTCACGAGGTCATAATAGAGACGCCTGCCCACGACCTTACGACCGGCCTTCTTGACGCCGCACAGCTGGAAGACCTCATAAGGACATACAAGGCCCGCTTCATAGCGGCCAACAGCGACAGCAGGATCGAGCACGCCATAATCTTCAAGAACCACGGCGAGGGCGCGGGCACTTCACTGTCGCACTCGCATTCACAGATGATAGCCACCCCTATCGTCCCGATCCAGTTCAGGGACAGGGTGCAGGCGGCCCTGCATTACTTTGACGGCACGGGCGAGTGCATCATCTGCGCGGTATCAAGGAAGGACAGGGAAGACGGCACGAGGATAATACTCGACACCGAGCATTTCGTTACGCTCATACCCTACGCCGCCCTTTCTCCGTTCCATACATGGCTTTTTCCCAAGAGGCACTCAGCCTCATTTTCCTCTATCAACGAAGAAGAGATAAAAGACCTCGCGAGACACCTCAAGACCATCCTTTCAAAATTCCACTACGGCCTCGACGATCCGGATTATAATTATGTTATAAAGTCTTCCAGGCCCCGTGACGACGGCAACGATTATTGCCATTGGTATATCGGTATCGTACCCAGGATTACTCAGGCTGCCGGCTTTGAAATTGGAAGCGGAATGTTCATAAATTCGAGCCTGCCGGAAAAAAATGCCGAGTTTTTGAGGTCAGTTAAGACAGAATAGTTCTTTCCCTGAAAGGAACATCATGGCCGAGTACAGGAACCCCGCGCCCACGGTCGATATAGTAATCGAGCTCGCCGGAGGGATAGTCCTCATCGAGAGGAAGAACGACCCTCCCGGCTGGGCGCTTCCAGGCGGGTTCGTCGATTACGGCGAAAGCCTGGAACAGGCGGCCGTGAGGGAGGCCGAAGAGGAGACAGCGTTAGTGGTGCGGCTGAAATGCCAGCTGCACGCCTACTCCGACCCTTCAAGGGACCCGAGAAAGCACACGCTGTCGGTCGTTTTCGTAGCGGAGGCTTCTGGTTCTCCTGAGGCGAAGGACGACGCGAAGGCCGCGGGCGTATTCACGGAAAAGACTCTGCCTTCACCAATCGCCTTTGACCACGCGAAGATACTCTCAGACTACTTCAGGTGGAAAAGGGAAGGGTGGGGCGTCTTCGATATCAAAGACTCATAACCGCAGCCATTGGGAGGTCACGATGAAACTCAACAGGCTCATATTGGTTTTGGCGTCGTTTGTTTTTTTGACCGCTTCAAGCTGGGGGGACGGGGCCAGAAGGTTTTTAGATCTCAAGGACCTCTCCGGCGGGGGCGCTTCAGGCGAGGTTTCGATAGAGCCGTTTCAGTCCAGGATGCCAAGGCTCAGGACAGTTGGCGTTACGGTCTACGGGCTCAAGCCCGGCTCGGTCTACTCGGTCTGGTACGCTAACGACAAGGGGCAGAGGTCGCCAGCCGGAGTGGACACCAACCACTTCAGCACTGACGCCGGCGGCAAGGGACGCTATGTCACATCCGTCTATGAAGATGACCTTGACGACTGGCAGTACATGGATGTCATGCTCCATCCGGACGGCAACCCTAAAAATACCGGAGGCATGACGCCTGCCCTTAGGGGCGATCTCGTCTACGGGACGCATTCGTAAGCAGGTCAGATTTTTCCCCTCTTTTCTAAAGAGGGGCCAGGGGAGCTTAACTTTTCTTCAAAAAGCTATAATCCCCCTCAGTTCCCCTTTAGAGGGGGAAGTTCAAGGCGAGATTGCTTATCTCGCCCCGTCCTGGGGCTCGACCCTCCGGGCCTTTTCGCTTTACGCTCAAAGTTCAATTTTGCTATCCTGCAAAAATTGTCGCTTCGCTCGCAATGACATACACCATAAAAAAGCCAGGGGAAGTCCCCTGGCTTTTTTATGATCTCGAAACTTTCCGGCCTACTGCTCCAGCTTTTCCTTGAGGAGCTTGTTTATCACCTGCGGGTTCGCCTTGCCCTTCGTGGCCTTCATTATCTCGCCGACGAAAAAGCCCAATACGGTCGTTTTCCCGGCCTTGAACTTGGCTACATTGTCGGGGTTGTTCTTCACGATCTCCTCGACTATTTTCGCGAGCTCGCCTTCATCCGATATCTGCGTAAGGCCCTTTGCCTTCACGATATCGGAGGCGGTCTTGCCTGTCTTGTACATCTCCTCGAAGACTTCCTTGGCCATCTTGCCGCTTATCTGCCCGCCCTTGACCATCTTTATTATGTCGGCCAGTCCATTGGGGCTTATGGGGCAGTCTTTGACATCCCTGTTGTCCTCGTTCAGGAGCCGGAGGAGCTCGCCCATTATCCAGTTTGAAGACAGCTTCGGCTCTCCGGTCTCTTTTACCGCCTGCTCATAGTATTCTGCCAGGTCGCGGGAGGCGGTCAGCACCCCGGCATCATAAGCTGGTATGCCGTATTCCGAGACGAACCTTTCCCGCCTGGCCCTGGGAAGCTCAGGGAGGGTCGAGCGCACTTCATTTATAAGCTCATCGGTTACCATGAGCGGAAGGAGGTCCGGGTCCGGGAAGTACCTGTAGTCGTGCGCCTCTTCCTTTGACCTCATGGAGGCGGTTATGCCCTTTGCCGAATCGAAAAGGCGCGTTTCCTGAATGACCTTGCCGCCGGATTCGATAAGGTCTACCTGACGCTGTATCTCGTAGTCTATGGCTTCCTTCACGAACTTGAAGGAGTTCATGTTCTTGAGTTCCGCTCTTGTGCCGAACTTCTCGGTTCCAACCGGCCTTACAGAGATGTTCGCGTCGCAGCGGAAGCTGCCTTCTTCCATGTTGCCGCTGCATATTCCTAGGTATACGAGTATGTCGCGCAGGGCTTTGAGGTAGGCCTGCGCCTCGTCCGCTGAGCGGATGTCAGGCTCGCTCACTATTTCGATCAACGGCACGCCAGTGCGGTTGAGGTCGACGAAGCTGAAAGCCGCGTCCTGCGCCCCTTCTCCGTGCAGGAGCTTCCCGGCGTCCTCTTCCATGTGGATGCGTGTTATGCCGATGATCTTTTTTGCACCGTCTACTTCTATCTCGAGGCGGCCCTTCTCTGCCACAGGCTCGGTGTACTGGGATATCTGGTAACCCTTGGGCAGGTCAGGGTAGAAGTAGTTCTTTCTGGCGAAGACGCTTTTGTGTTTCACTTCGCATTCGACCGCCAGAGCCATCTTTATGGCGAACTCGACCGCCTTCCTGTTCAGGACCGGGAGCACCCCGGGCATGCCGAGGCATATCGGGTCGACCTGCGTGTTCGGCTCCGCGCCGAACTTCGTCGAGCAGCCGCAGAACAGCTTGGAGTCGGTCAGGAGCTGGGCGTGGACTTCGAGGCCAATTACTGGTTCGAATTTCATTTTTAATATCCTTACATATTATTTGCAGGTTACTGAAAAAGCCCCGTCTGCTTTGTCGTCAGCGGCGCTCCTCATTGCGGCGTACATAATAAAGTACGCATCACTCCTTGCTCCTTGACTCCTCGCATCCAGAACTTTTTGAGTAACCTCAGGTTAATGATGCTCTGTCAAACGCTCAAAAATCACATCTGTTTTTTTCTTCAATTACAGGGAAGGTCTTCTGCCGAGCCAGCCGCCTGCCTGTTCGTATGAGTACGCCGCCCGTATCACGGTCTCTTCGTCAAGGGACTTGCCGAGGAGCTGCAATCCTACGGGCAAATTATCCTTCGTGAACCCGCATGGCACCGAGATGCCCGGTATGCCCGCGAGGTTGCAGGAGATGGTGAATATGTCCGAGAGGTACATGGTAAGCGGGTCTTCCACCCTTTCGCCTATCCTGAAGGCCGCAGAAGGGGCAGTAGGCGTGGCTATGATGTCGCACGCCTTGAAGGCCTCGTCAAAGTCGTTCTTTATGAGCGTCCTCACCTCAGCCGCCTTTTTGTAATAGGCGTCATAGTATCCGGCGGAAAGGGAATAGGTGCCGAGCATTATCCTTCTTTTGACTTCGTCGCCGAACCCGGCGTCCCTCGTCCTCTTGTACATATCGAGAAGTCCGCCGGTCTGGTTTACCCTGAGGCCGTATTTGACGCCGTCGTAGCGCGCGAGGTTGCTTGAAGCTTCAGCCGTTGCCACCAGGTAGTAGACCGCGACAGCGTACTGCGTATGCGGGAGCGTTACCTCGACAAGCTCAGCCCCGAGCCCTTTCAGCACATCGAGCGCCTTTCTTATCGCGGATTCGACATCAGGGTCCATGCCCTCTATGAAGTATTCTTTCGGTATGCCGACCTTGAGGCCCTTGACGCCCTTTCCTATGCCGGCCAGGTAGTCTGGCACGGGAGTGTCGATGGAGGTTGAATCAGACTTGTCGTGTCCGGCGATGGCCTGGAGGACTATTGCCGCGTCCTCTACGCTCCTTGTGAGCGGGCCGGCCTGGTCAAGGGACGACGCAAAGGCTATCATGCCGAAACGCGATACCCTCCCGTAGGTGGGCTTCAGCCCCACGACGCCGCAGCAGGACGCTGGCTGCCTTATCGACCCGCCCGTGTCTGTGCCCATGGAAGCCGCGCACTCGCCAGCGGCAACGGCGGCGGCTGACCCTCCCGAGCTTCCGCCCGGGACCCTGTCCAGGGCCCAGGGGTTCAATGTTTTATGGAAGGCCGAGTTCTCGGTGGAGGAGCCCATTGCGAACTCGTCCATGTTGTTCTTGCCGAGTATGACGGCACCGGCTTCCTTGAGCTTCCTGGCGACTGTCGCGTCATAGGGCGGGACAAAGTTTTCGAGTATCTTCGAAGAGCAGGTCGTCCTGACGCCCTTTGTGCAGAATATGTCTTTCAAGGCGATCGGTATGCCAGTGAGAGGGGCTGCCTGGCCTGCGGCTATTCTTTTATCAGCGGCCTCGGCCATCTGGAGCGCGTCGTCGGGCGTGACTGTAATGAAGGCGTGCACCTTGCCTTCGGTTTCGTCAATGCGCTTCAAGTAAGCTTTCGTAGCCTCTACCGAGGAAGTCTCTTTTTTGCGGAGCTTCTCGGATAGTTCTTTTATCGTAAGGGTAGTCAGGTCCAAAAATAATCTCCTTATTATTCTCGATTGGCTATTCGATTATCTGCGGCACCTTGAAACAGCCCCGGTCTTCTTCGGGCGCGTTCCAGAGGGCGTCTTCGCGGGAGAGGGATTCTTTCGCTTCGTCCTCGCGGAAGGCGGTCTTCAACGGGACAGTGTAAGTCGTGGGCTCAACGCCGGTGGTGTCGAGCTCGGAAAGCTTTTCCACATAGCCCAGTATCCTCTGCAGCTGCGAAGTGTAAATGTCTATCTCGCTGTCCGTGAGGGCCAATCTGGCGAGGTCGGCTACATGCAGAACATCTTTTTTATCGATGGACATGATTATGCCCCCTTTTCCTTTGTTGACGAAAAAGTTTAATTAACACACATGGAGTTTTCTTGCAAGACCTCTTTGGATTCCGGCGCGCGCCGTTGACTGAAGAAAATATTGAAGAAAATACCGTTGACACCGATAAACTGTAGTGATACAAGGATGTTAGTCCCTGGTTTTGCTAACACCAAAACAAAAGGAGGAAGTACATGGCAACGGTAAAGAAGGCAGCTCCGAAGAAAAAGGCGGCCGCAAAGAAAGAAACAAAGAAGGCCGCTCCGAAAAAGTCAGGCTGCTGCCGCTAAAAAGGTTCAAGGCTGGAAGGGCGGCAGTCAGAAATGCCTGTCTCCCTTCCTTCACATAACTCCCAATTCATTCTCCCGCTCAGAAGTTCTCCTGTTCCCAGCTCTCTTGACAAGCCAGTTAAATGTAATTATCATAACCTTCAATCCAGAACAGAAATATTTATTTCATCCCATGCCCGCGTTAAGAGGCATGGGTATGTCCTGATTCACAAGGAGCGCAGTTGAAAGCCGCATTCGTGCAGACCTCGCCTGTTTTCGGAGAAGTAAAGGCAAATGTAGACAAGGCCGTAGCGAAGTTGGCGAAGCTTGACGCCGCTCTAATAGTCCTGCCCGAGCTTTTCTCTACAGGTTATCAGTTCCGCTCGAAAAAAGAGCTGCTGGAGCTTGCGGAGGAAGTCCCTTCAGGGTACGCGACGCGCTCTCTCATTGAGGCCGCGAAGGCCAGGGGCGCTTACATCGTCGCCGGGCTTGCCGAGAGGGCCGGGAAGAAGGCATACAACTCGGCTGTGCTGGTCGGCCCCAGGGGGCTTGTCGGCACTTACAGGAAGGCGCATCTTTTCTGGGACGAGAAAAAAATATTCACGAAGGGCGACACGCCCTTTAAAGTATACAAGGCCGGGAAGGTGAGGGTCGGCATGATGATATGCTTTGACTGGCTCTTCCCGGAGGCCGCAAGGACCCTTGCCCTCAAGGGCGCGGAAGTCATCTGCCACCCGTCGAACCTCGTGCTGCCCTACTGCCCCCAGGCCATGATAACCAGGTCGCTGGAGAACAGGGTCTTCACTATTACCGCCAACAGGGTAGGCATGGAGGAACGGGTCTCCGGCAAGCCTTTGAAGTTCATAGGCTCGAGCCAGGTAACCTCCCCGGACGGAGAGGTCCTTGTGCGGGCCGGGTCGAAGAGGGAAGAGGCCGAGGCAGTGGAAATAGACCCCGGCCAGGCCAGAAAAAAGCTCATAACCCCCCTGAACGACATATTCAGGGACAGGCGCACGGACCTTTTTTGAAACTGAGTTTTTTCGGATAACCAAGGTATTCCGGCTGGTTGTGGTTAAGCAGGGATAAAGAAACAAATTTAATGTATACAGTATACATTTTTATTCTTGACAAAGGTTGAGAGTTGTTTTATCTTTCAACCTACCCTAACGAACTTTTCGTAACAATTGGCACCTGATCGTGCCGTGAACGCGACTCCGCTGTGGTGTAAAGGAACGGGTTTAGGATGCTTCTTTCCTACTTGCCAATACTCATAATGATCGGCTTCGCCACAACGATGGCCATCGGAGCCCTGTTCGCAAGTTTCCTCATGCGCCCCAGGAACCCCTACAGGGAGAAGCTTGCCCCGTGGGAGTGCGGTATGGAGCCCATCGGGGATGCCACCGGGGGCCACTTCAGGGTCCACTTTTTCATCATCGCCATACTCTTCGTAATATTCGATGTCGAAACGCTCTTTCTATTCCCTTGGGCAGTACTCCTGACAGACAAGAGCATCTCGGTTTTCATCTTCGCCGAGATGATAATTTTTGTAGCTATCCTCGCCGTGGGCCTCATCTACGCCTGGGTGAAGGGCGCCCTCGAATGGGTCTGATAGACCATCAGGGCTTTACAGGGACAATATGCGCATAGGGGACAATCCCATAGAAGATTCGGTATTATTCACCAGCCTTGAGTCGATAGCCGACCTGCTGAGGAATAATCCCATCTTGAAGACGGTGAAGCAGAGCCAGCCCTTCGGCGACCTCGTGAACTGGGGCAGAAGCTCGGCCCTGTGGCCGATGACCTTCGGCCTGGCCTGCTGCGCCATCGAGATGATAGCGGCCGGTTGCTCGCGCTACGACACAGACAGGTTCGGCATAGTCTTCAGGCCGTCGCCCAGGCAGTCGGATGTCATGGTCGTGGCCGGAACCATGACCAAGAAAATTGCCCCTGCCGTAAAAAAACTCTACGACCAGATGCCCGAGCCCAGGTGGGTCATAGCCCAGGGCGGCTGCGCCTCAGCCGGAGGGCCTTACAACACTTACTCAGTCGTTCAGGGCACGGACCTGGTAGTGCCGGTTGATGTCTATATACCGGGCTGCCCGCCGAGGCCGGACGCGCTTCTTTTCGGTTTCCTCCAGCTCATGGAAAAGATACGCAAAGAGAACCCCTACATATTAGAAGAAAGAAAGATAAGGTTAGGCAATGACGCCCGTTGACAAGGAAGCGGTACTCATCGATAAGGTGAAGGCCGCCTTCAGGGACAAGATAATAGCCACCACGGTCTACAGGGGCGAGGTAACGCACCTCGTATGCGCGAGCGCCCTGCGCTCGATGTGCACATTCCTGAAGACCGACCCGGAGCTTCGCATGAACTTCTGCGCGGATGTCGTCGGTGTCGATTACATGAACGAAACGCCGAGATTCGAGGTCGTCTACCACCTCTACTCGGTAACCAGAAAGCACCGGATAAGGCTAAAAGTGAGGGTGAACGAAGGCGAGTCGATCCCTTCGGTAACCTCCATCTGGGCGGGCGCGGACTGGGCCGAAAGGGAAGTCTACGACATGTTCGGCATAGTCTTTGAAGGCCATCCGAACATGAAGAGGATCTACATGGCCGAAGACTGGGAAGGCTGGCCGCTCCGGAAAGACTATCCGCTCCGCGGATATAAAGACAGGTACAACCCCTACGGCGTCGACAGGGAAGAAAAGGACTGAGCCGGATTACGCGGCACGGGAAAGAATAGATGGCAGAGCTGGAAAACATAATAAGCACAAGAGAGATTACCCTGCACATGGGGCCGCAGCACCCGTCGACTCACGGCGTTCTGCACCTCCTGCTTGAGATGCAGGGCGAGATGATCTTGAAGGCCGAGCCTGATATCGGATACCTCCACAGGGGCACCGAGAAGATAGCTGAGGGGCTTCTGTACCACCAGTTCACCCCGTATACCGACAGGCTCGACTACATGTGCGCCATGAGCAACAACCTGGCCTATGTCATGGCTGTTGAAAAGGCCATGGGCCTGGAGATACCGGAGAGGGCCAAGTACATAAGGGTAATAGCCGCCGAGCTTTCAAGGATAGCGGGCCACCTTCTTGCGATGGGCGCGTGGGCCCTTGACCTCGGCGCGATGAGTATACTGCTGTACGCCATGAGGGAAAGGGAAATAGTACTCGATATCTTCGAGCAGATATGCGGCGCGAGGATGACCCTCAGTTACCTCCGCGTTGGCGGCGTCAGGTACGATTTCAATAAAGAGATAGTCGAATCAATAAACGAGCTTCTCGAGATACTGCCCGGAAGGCTCGATGAGTACGAAACCGTGCTCATAGGAAACAGGGTCTGGATACAGAGGAACGAGGGCGTCGGCGTCATCTCCGCCGAAGACGCCATAAACTTGAGCCTTTCCGGCCCGGCGCTTCGCGCCAGCGGCGTCAAGTGGGACATAAGGAAGGACGAGCCCTATCTCGTGTACGACAGGTTCGACTTCGATATACCCACCGGCGAGAACGGCGACTGCCTTGACAGGTTCAATATGAGGTTCCAGGAAGTCAAGCAGTCGATGAGGATTATAAAGCAGGCCGTAAAGGACCTGCCGGACGGCCCCTTCAATGTAGATATTCCCGAAGTAGTGCCGCCGGCCAAGCCTGAAGTCTACAAGAACATGGAGAACCTCATCCATCACTTTAAATATGTCTCCGCCGGTTTCAAAGTGCCCAAGGGCGAGATCTACTCGGCCATAGAGGCCCCCAAGGGCGAACTCGGCGTATACATAGTAAGCGACGGTACGGAAAAGCCCTACAGGCTCAAGTTGAGGGTGCCGACTTTCGTGAACCTCCAGACCATCAACCACATGTCCAAAGGCAGGTATCTGGCGGATGTGATAGCAATTGTTTCGAGCCTCGACCCGGTTTTCGGCGAGTGCGACAAGTAACTTGTTGAGAGGAATATGCTTTCCGAGCAGGCAAAACAGGAAATACAGGCGGCCCTGAAGAAGTATCATAACAAGAGGTCAGCCGTCATGGACGCTCTCCGCATAGCACAGCAGGAGAATGGCGGACATGTAGTGAAGCGCGACATGGAAGAGATTGCCGCGATACTCGAAATGCAGCCAGTTGAGGTCAATGCGGCCGCGGCATTCTACACCATGTATAACATAGACAAGCCCGTGGGCAAGTACCACATACAGGTATGCAGGAACATCTCCTGCTCGCTCATGGGCGCCGAGCACATAATAAAGCACCTCGAAAGGACCCTGGGCGTCAAGACCGGCGAGACAACGCCGGACCACAAGGTCACCCTTTCAACGGTTGAGTGCCTCGGCTCATGTGGAACGGCCCCGATGATGCAGGTGAACGACGACTACTACGAGAATCTCACGGAAGCTAAAATTGACGAGCTGCTGAAAAAATTCGACTGAACGCTGAAGCGGAACTGGAACGGAAAATCACCCTCACGCTGAATTTGACGGGCCGAGGCACTACTAACTGAGCCGTAACAATACGGAAATGATGGAAAAAGTACTCTTAAAAAATCTGGGCAAGGCCGGGAGCCACACGATAGCGAATTATATCGCTGGCGGAGGGTATAAAGCTTTCACGACGGCCCTCAAGATGAAGCCCGACAACATCATCCAGATGGTCAAGGACTCGGGCTTGAGAGGCCGCGGAGGCGCGGGCTTTTCCACCGGCCTCAAGTGGAGCTTCATACCCAAGGACCCCACCATGCAGAAGTTCCTGTGCTGCAACGCCGATGAAGGCGAGCCGGGCACCTTCAAGGACAGGGGAATAATCGACCACGACCCGCACATGCTCATCGAGGGCATGGCGATATCGAGCTACGCCATAGGCGCCAGCAAGTCCTACATATACATAAGGGGCGAGTTCGTGTTCGGGGCCGAAAGGCTCCAGCAGGCCATAGACGAAGCGTATGCCAAGGGCTTCCTCGGCAAGAACATACAGGGCAGCGGCTTTGACCATGACATGTTCGTTCACAGGGGTTTCGGAGCGTACATATGCGGCGAAGAGACGGCGCTCCTCGAATCGATCGAAGGCTACAGGGCACAGCCCAGGAAAAAGCCGCCCTTCCCGGCTCTCGCGGGACTGTACGGCAAGCCCACCGTCATAAACAATGTCGAGACGCTCTCGTGCATACCGGCCATCATCGAGAAGGGGCCCGAGTGGTTCTCTAAAATGGGCCCTGAAAAGAGCCCCGGTCCGAAGATATACGGCGTCAGCGGCCATGTGAAAAAGCCCGGCCTCTATGAGCTTCCGATGGGGACCACGGCAAAGGATCTGATATACAACCACTGCGGCGGCATGCTCAGGGACGGCAAGCCTCTGAAGGCTTTCATACCCGGCGGCGTAAGCGCTCCGATGCTCACGCCAAAGGACATAGATACGGCCCTAGATTTCGATTCTCTGGCCGCCAAGGGTTCGATGCTCGGCTCAGGCGCGGTCATAGTGATGGACAGCTCGACCTGCATGGTCAAGATGTCGTACATCATAAACAGGTTCTTCAGCCACGAGTCATGCGGCAAGTGCACCCCCTGCCGCGACGGCACGCCCTGGCTCACCAAGGTCCTCAAAAGGATAGAGTACGGCGAGGGCAGGCCGGGCGACTTGGACCTTCTTGACGGCATCTGCGACAACATATTCGGACGCACATTCTGCCCGCTGGGCGACGGAGCGGTTATGGCCTTAAGGGGCGCTCTGAAGAATTTCAGGGAAGAGTTTCAGTACCATATAGACCACAAGAGGTGCATGGCCTCCTAAGAGACCATGCGAGGGACCGGATACGCCGAGATGGTAACCGTAAAGATTAACGGCAAAGAGATAACGGTAGAGGACAATACCCTCATACTGGACGCGGCAAGAGGCGCGGGCTACGAGATACCGACCTTCTGCTACCAGGCTGACCTCATGGGCATAGGCTCATGCAGGATGTGTCTGGTGGAGATCGAAGGCCAGAAAAAGCTCCAGCCTTCCTGTGTGACGCCGGTTCTGCACGGCATGTCCATAAATACCGATTCAAGCACGGTCCAGACCGCGAGGGCAGGCGTCCTTGAGTTTCTGCTGGCGAACCACGCGATGGACTGCCCCGTGTGCGACAAGGGCGGCGAGTGCGAATTGCAGGATATGGTTCACAAGCACGGCCCTCACAAGGGCCGCCACGCCGAGCCCAAGTTCAAATTCCACGAAAAAGACTATACCTTAAGCCCCGTTATAATAAAGAACTCCAACAGGTGCGTCCAGTGCATGAAGTGCGTGAGGGTCTGCCGCGAAGTAGTCGGCCAGAATGTGCTCGGCGCGCTCGGCAGGGGCGACCACCAGGAGCCTACGAGCTTTTTCAAGCACTTCATGAACTGCGAGATGGACGGCAACTGCATCGAGGTCTGCCCTGTCGGCTGTTTCATGAGGCTTCCCTACAGGTATAAATCAAGGCCCTGGGACCTGAAGGGTTCAGACACTATCTGCCCCTTCTGCGCAACAGGCTGCAGGATGGTCATAGAGGAGAGGGACGGAGCGTTGCTTCGGGCCAAGGCCCAGCTTGGAGTCTGGCTCAACAGCGAGACCCTGTGCGCTCGCGGCAGGTTCGGCCAGGACTTTGTCAACAACCCTGAGAGAATAACTCAGCCCCTCATCAAGCGTTACGGCAAGCTCGAACCCGTGACCTGGGAAGAGGCAATAAGCCATATTAATGTGAACCTTTCCGGCCTGAGCGGTGAGCAGATAGGCGGCATCGCGAGCCCCAGGCTCACCAACGAAGAACTTTACCTCTTCCAGAAACTGATGAGAGGCGTACTGGATAGCCCCAACATCGATTCCAGCGTCAGGTTCTCCCCCGAAGCCGTGGAAGGTTTTGTCGCGGCAACCGGCATGGCCGAGGGCGGCGTTTCGGTCTACGACTGCATGGACGCGGACACGGTCTTTATAATAGGCACCCACCTGTCTGACGAGAACCCGGTCATAGATTACATAGTAAGAAGGATATCCGCGGCAAGGAGGATGAATGTAATAATCGCCTCCCCGCGCGCAATGAAGCTCGACAGTTCCGCAAATACCGTCCTGAGGCACAACCTGGCTTCAGAGAACGCTGTGCTTACGACGATAATAATAGGCCTGAACGAAGGCAAGCTCGGAGAGGCGCTCAAGGGCATGCACGACGCCCAGCTGGATGCCAACCTCAAGGCCTCCGGACTTTCAGCTGACTCCGTGAAAGACGCCGTAAAGAGAATTGCCGCGTCGGAGTCCGTCGCCATATTCGCGGGCACTGATTTCCTCCGTTACCCTGAGGGCATAACCGGGCTCGGCATCCTGAAAGACCTCCTGAAGTCACGGGGTAAGAAGGTCAAGGTAATGCCGGTCCTCGACAGGGCTAACCAGAGGGGCGCGTGGGAGATGGGCGTGCACCCGGGTTTCGGCCCCGGCTACACGCAGGTCCGCAAGGGGCTTGGCACTGAGGGCATGCTTGAGGCGGCCATGAAGGGCGAGCTCGAAGCGCTCTACATTGCTGGCTCTGATGTCGCATCCATGTACCCGGATGAAGACTTTGCGAAGTCAGCCCTTTCAAAGGTAAAGTTCCTTATAGTCCAGGACATGTTCATGTCAGAGTGCGCCAGGCAGGCGAATGTCGTCCTGCCCGGGGCGAGCCACGCTGAAAAAGACGGAACCTTCACGAACCAGGAGGGCAGGGCTCAGATAATAAAGAAGCTCCTCACCGCTCCAGGCAAGGCCAAGCAGGACATAAACATCATCCGCGCCATAGGCGAGAGCTTCGACCGCTCTTTCGGTCCCAAGCACTTCGCGCTGGTCCTCGATGAGATAAGAAAAGAAGTCCCGATGTATTCGGAAGTAAGCCTCGCGTTCAATAACAAGAGGAACACCGAAAATAAGCTCGACAACAGGACCGCCCTTATAAAGGCCGCCGAAGCCCCGTCCATAAGCTCTGGGCAGTTCGCCGCGGCCAGGGCCGAAGAAAGCGGCGCGAGGTTCGTCCTCGCGACCGGCAACCACCTGTTCCATTCCGGCAGGTCCTCCAGAAAGTCCGAGACACTCCTTGGGCTTCTCAAGGGTGCCGTGGTTGAGATAAGCGACACGGACGCGAGCGAGCTCGGATTGAAGAACGGGGACAAGGTCCGCGTAAAGGGCACGAACTTCGAAGCCCAGATGACGCTCATTACGAAGAAGGGCACCATGAGAGGCGTCGCTTTCCTGGCCGAGAACTTCGACGAGGCTCCGGTAAACAGGTACTTCAGGCGCGGAAAAGGAATCCCCCGCGTAGATATAATAAAGACCATCTGAGAATAGCGCGTTTTTTCCGAACGAGGAGCCTGGCTTAACCAGGGGAGGTAGAAGATGGTAGACCCGAAATTGCTGAGAGAAGTTCCCTTTTTCCACGACCTTACTGATAATGAAGTCGCGGTCATGTCTGGTGTCGTCAACAGAAAGAATTTCAAGACAGGCGACACCATATTCAAGGAATCGGAAGACGGCGCCGCCCTTTACATCATAAAAAAGGGCGAGGTAAAGGCCTGCAAGACGGCCCCGGACGGAGAGCTCTTTACGCTTACGATAATGAAGGACGGCGAGATATTCGGAGAGATGAGCTTCCTTGACGGCAGGCCCAGGTCGGCTACCGTAGTTGCGGTCTCCGACCTTGAGACCTATGTAGTCGATAAGAACGACTTCGAGACGCTCGTTGACGCGAACCCGAGGATCATCTACAAGCTCCTCCGTAACATCGTGTTCACCATACACTCGATAGTGCGCGGCATGAACTCCAGGTACATCGAGATGATAAATTACATGTGGGGCAGAAGAAGATAGTCCTCAGCGAGACTTGCAGATTTGAGAATTTTTGAGACCTGGGCGGATTCAGTTCGCGGGCCGCAGTTGAAAAAGTTCAGGACGGACTTTTCAACATCCTGATTAACCAAGGGCAAAGGAATTATGCCGGACATAGCAACCCTTTTAGCAGTGCTCCTTATAGTGGTGAAGGTCGGGGTCGTAACCATGATCCTGTTCGGACTTCCTCTTCCCCTCACATGGCTTGAGAGGAAGGTCGCCGGCCACATACAGGTCAGGCTCG